>JAEIGA010000136.1_pt1 | contig 100836 bp, 83 predicted proteins | sample 9270691 | NCBI WGS metagenome assembly JAEIGA01 (sample SAMN17057246, study PRJNA624740) | gut metagenome | biome: biome; isolation source: fecal sample | host: Bos grunniens | place: China: Xizang | collected 2019 | reverse complement strand
CTCAAAAAAAAGAGATCTTAAACAGATTTAATTGCGAAAATAGCTCAGTTGGTAGAGCACAACCTTGCCAAGGTTGGGGTCGCGGGTTCGAGTCCCGTTTTTCGCTCAAAGCGCCAAATGCGACAAGAGCAGGGCGTAATCAAGTCCGGATGGCGGAATTGGTAGACGCGCTACTTTGAGGGGGTAGTGAGCTTACGCTCGTGTGAGTTCGAGTCTCATTTCGGACACAGTAAAAAGCTGATAATCGAATTTGATTGTCAGCTTTTTTTATTATTGCGTAGTTCTTTGTGTGAGTGAATTGATAAATTAAGTTAGTGTCTCGTTTTTAATAAAAAAGTCTATACCGATTATTCGTCGAAATAATCGGTATCTAATCTCTTGATTTCACATAAGACTTTAGTTGAGACTCCTAAATTATAAGTTATCATTAATTCTGCTAATCTTTTGCCTTCTGTCCTTGCAATTTTCACATTTGACGGGTTGTATTCTAAAGCCTCACGCGTGAAAGATGAAGTAATGATAAATACGCCTTTTTTTTACTTTGACCAGCTAATGCGCCAACAAGACTTTGGAGTTCTCTTCTGCCTACATTGTTGCCAATTTCATCTTTTAGCTTGAATGTGAATTACATCTAAACCTAATTTATCTTCGTTAATAATGCCATCAATACCTACATATCCTATTCTGCTAGTTATTTGCTATTTGAGCGGTTTGTGGTTTTGTCAAGGGTTAAACAGTGTGTTTTATAAATCTAATGAATTTGTTTTTAAGAATCAAATATACAGTTTAGTTAAATGTGATTTAGAGCGTAAAATAAAAAAAAAGAGAGTGAATTTCGTATGAAATTCACTCTCTTTCGATTTGTGCGCGTGAAGGGACTCGAACCCCCACGACTCTCGTCACTAGATCCTAAGTCTAGCGCGGCTACCAATTACGCCACACGCGCAAATCCGAATGCAAAGGTACAAATTATTTTTAAAATAGCAAATTTATTGGGCTATATTTTTGCTAAATATAAAGAAAAAAGCCTATCTCATTGCGATTGTGAAAGAGATAGGCTTAATAGAGTTGTATTTTAGATGAAATACGATGACGATATTATTTGTTTAGTTGTTGGAGCATGTATTGCTTTGCATTGCGGAAAAGGTTGGTTGCAAAGACGAAATCGTTAAGTTCTTTGTTGTCGCTTGTGAATACATCTTTGCTTGTACCAGTCCAATCGAGGCTACCCTTGTTGATGAAAATAATGTTTTCACCGATGCCGAGTACCGAGTTCATATCGTGAGTGTTGATAATTGTAGTGATGTTGTACTCGTGTGTGATGTCGCTCAAAAGTTCGTCGATAAGGATTGATGTTTCAGGGTCGAGACCTGAGTTAGGTTCATCGCAGAATAGGTATTTAGGGTTGAGCGCAATGGCGCGTGCAATGGCAACGCGTTTTTGCATACCACCACTGATTTCGGCAGGGTATTTGTGATTGGCTCCGTCAAGGTTTACGCGATGGATACAGAATTCGGCGCGTTCCTTCATTTCGGCATAGCTCATATCGGAGAACATCTTTAGAGGGAACATCACATTGCCTTCAACTGTTTCAGAGTCGAAAAGGGCAGAGCCTTGAAATAGCATACCTATTTCTTTGCGTATTTCTTTCATCTGCTTGATGTTCATCTTGGTGATGTCGCGTCCGTCGTAAAGAATTTCGCCTTGGTCGGGCTTTAGAAGTCCTACGAGATTCTTTAGAAGCACAGTTTTACCTGAGCCCGATTGACCGATGATTAGATTGGTTTTACCGTCGTAAAACTTGGCGTTGATGCCTTTAAGAACTGTTTTGTCCTCAAAAGACTTTATGACATTTTTAACTTCGATCATAGCTAAGAGGTGATTATTGAAGCATTAAGTTAGTGAGGATAACATCGAGCAAAAGAATAAGAATGCTGCTTGTTACTACTGCATTGGTACTGGCTTTACCTACTTGTAGAGCACCGCCTGTTACATGGTAGCCAAAATAAGAAGCTACGCTACTGATGACGAATGCAAAGAATAGGGATTTGATGAGCGCATACCATACATACCATTCTACGAACATTGTTTGTATACCGTAAATGAAAATTTCGGGTGAAACAATGCCTGTGATAACTGAAATGAGGTATCCACCAAGAATACTTGTTGCCATACTCATAGTTACAAGTATAGGAATGAATGATACGAAAGCTGTAATCTTAGGAAGAACTAAGAAGTTGGCTGAGTTGATTCCCATGATTTCAAGGGCATCTATTTGCTCGGTAACACGCATGGTTCCGATCTCAGATGTTATGCTTGATCCAACTTTACCAGCAAGAATAAGACACAAGATGGAAGATGAGAATTCAAGCAAAATGATTTCGCGAGTAGCAAGCCCTACTGTGTACATAGGGATAAGTGGCGACATGATGTTGAGCTTCATCTGAATAGTACATACTGCACCAATAAATACTGAAATTATTAATACGAGTGGGATGGAATCGATAACTAGTTTTACCACTTCGCTGATATAGCGTTTGAAGAATTCACCCCATTTGTCGGGTTGTGAAAATACACGCCAAATGAACATGCAATATATACCTATGTTATGTAAGGTCTTTTTTATCATAATAAAAATAAATTTAATTCTGCAAAGATAGTGAAAATTGGTGGATTTTCGGGTAATTAATAAGGTGTATTTGGTGGCAAAAATGCCTCATGATTTGTAAAAATTGCACCAAGAGAGGTTAGTTACTACTATGTATTTGTAGATATCGGGCATGGAAATGGGTAGAGAGAAGGAATATTAGGGGTGTTATATGTAGTGAAATAGCGAGTATTGAGTAGAGGAGGGTGTACGAAGGTTAATAAAAACATTTTTTATCGAAGATTGTTAATATGGCAAGGATTATTAATTAACTCTTGCCATATTTTATTTATAGTATGAAAAAAATGATTTTATTGTTTACCATTGTTCTAAGTAGTATGATGGTTTACGCACAAAGCCCTAATGCAAAAGAAGTAAAGGCAATTCAAGTGTTTTTGAATCAACCGTCGGCCGATGGCACCACAAATGCTCAAGCCTTGGGTGTAAATGTGTCGAATCCAGCAGACTGGAATGGTGTGACATGGAGTGGAGGCAATGTGGTAGCTATAGATTGGAAAGATAAGAAACTCGCTGGTGTGTTGAATCTTGAAAACTTTAAAAAGCTAAAAAGTGTAGATGTGTCGCGCAATCAGCTCACAGGATTGAGTGTGAGTGGAAGTGCAGTGTTGTCGGAGCTAAATGCAAACCGAAATAGGCTCACTCAACTTAAGGTAGATGGTTGTACCGAACTTGCTAAATTGTCGGTGTATCACAATAGATTGCTTGATTTGGAATTTACGGGAACGCCTATGCTTGTGAATGTAAATGTGAGTAGCAATCACCTTGTAACTTTAAATGTGAGTAATGCACTGAACCTTACAACATTGAATTGTCAAGGCAATCATCTTGAAACCCTTCAAGTGAATGGTTGCACGGCACTAAAGCATTTGTATGCAGGTTATAACAAACTTACAACGGTGAACTTGTTCGGTCTTGAAAATCTGTTGACGCTTAATGTTGATGGTAATGAAATCAATGCGATGTATATTCAAAGTTTGCCAGCATTGTTGACTCTTATGTGTAGTGATAATAATATGACCTCGCTTGTCATCAAGGATTGCGATAATTTGGAAGATATAGTGTGCGCGTATAATAGATTGACTACCTTGGATGTTGAGGGTTGTAATAAGTTGATGTTTGTGGATTGCTCGTATAATGACTTGACAACATTAAATTTGAGTAATCAACCAATATTGCAAAGATTGTTGTGTAATAATAATATGATATCACAACTTGATGTGTCGTATGATACACAGTTAGCTTACATTAATTGTCGTTACAATCAAATCTTCAATATGTACACGATAGGTTGTTCAAGTCTGAGAATGGTTGCTTGTCAATGGAATCCATAACTAGAGGAAACCTTTATATAGTAATAAAAAATAGCCGAGTAAAAAACTCGGCTATTTGCGTTTATGGAAGATGAATGCAATCGTCTTCGATTATGATTTCTTTGGCTTTAAATAGAGTGCCAATAGCTTTTTTGTAATCCTTTTTACTACATTGGAATGTCTCGCGAATATCTTCAGGAGAAGACTTATCGGTAAGTGTTATGCGTCCGCCACATTCGTTGATGTAATCAAGTATGTCTTCGGCAAGGTCGTTGATGCGGTTGCGTTGCTTTTTGCCGAGGATAAGGTCGATTTTACCATCAGGTCGCACATTGTGAACTGTAGCATGATGTAATTCACCAATATTCACTTCACTGAATATTTGATTGTGGTAGATAAGTCCTGAGAATAAGTCGTTTACGATGACTTTGTAACCTAATTCAGTTTCTTGATAAATGCGTGCTTTAACTTCGTCGCCGACTTTAAAATCGGGTATTTTGTTGTCGAGAAATTTCTGCAATTTAGCCGATGCTACAATGCGTTGAGTCTCATCGTCGAGGAATACATAAACGGTATAGTAACGCCCTGGTTGCATGCGAACTTTTTGCTCGCGAAAAGGAACAAGTAGATCCTTAGGGAGTCCCCAATCAAGGAACGCACCCACATTGTTGGTGGCTTTGGCTTGAAGGAAAGCAAATTCGCCCACTTGAGCATAAGGTTTCTCTGTTGTGGCAATGAGACGATCTTCGGAGTCGCGATAGATAAATACATCGATATGGTCGCCAGGTTTCATGTCGCGAGTTGCGTATCGCAAAGGCAACAAAATTTCGCCTGCTTCTCCTCCGTCGAGGTATAATCCGAAATCAACTCGATGAGTTATTTCAAGATTATTGGTTTTCCCGATTTGTAGCATAGTAAGAATCTTGTTTAAGTTCTATTAGATGATAATTAATGTGCGAATTTCGTTATATTTTTTGAAAAACACATTATAAAGGTTCATAAAAAACATAAATTTGAAAAATAATGGATAATTGGCTCTTAATTGGTTAAAATTTCGTACCTTTGAATGTTTGATAGAACAGTTTATGAACAAACTTTTATATGTAGGAGCTATCGTGTTGATAGCTATGTATTTGTGCGCTTGCGAAGAAAAAAAGCAAGTCGGAATGTCGGATATGGCTGTTGTGGATACTGTGGAAGTGTCTACAATCAAAGTGTGCGATACTGCGAGCTATAAAGCAGCTGAAGAAGATTGCAAAATAGAGGCACAAGTGGAGTTTACTTATCCAAAATTCTTCGTAAATAAGGATAAAACAGATGAATTGCAAGATTTGTATACGACATCGGTTCTTGAAATTCAAGCCGATTCGATGTCGCTTGCAACAGCATTTCCTGGGTATGTGGAAATGTTGATTAATTCTTACAAGGAAGTGAATGGCGCTTATGAGGGTGAAGACTATGAAAAGGATTATGAAATAGCAAAGACTTGTAATTTGCAAGTAAAAATTGCTGTATTATACAATAATTACAATTTGTTGAGCATTGGCAAGGAAGAAACGGTGGTAATCAATGATAAAGAACCACGAGTGCGCCATTTATATTCAACATACAACCTTGAGAAAATGGAAAAGATGTCGTTTGTCGACCTTGTGGGGGAAGAAAATGTAGGCGATATGATCGAACTACTAAAAGCCAAGTTGAGAAGCGATGTAAATGCAAAAAATGATGATGAACTTGTAGATTTGGGTTTCTATAATATAGATAATCTTGAGGCTAATGATAATTTTTATGTGACCAACGATAGTGTGGTGTGGAATTATTTGCCACGAGAATTGTCGGTGTTTGACGAAGTCCAAATTGCATTGTCGAGAAAAGATATAATAATGTTAACTGAAAATAAAATCAGATAACGAAGAATATGGGAGTAGAAGTAATAAAGAAATATTTCAGTGGGTTGAGTGAATTGCAGATAAGCCAATTCGAACAACTTGGAGCCCTATATCCAGAGTGGAACGAGAAGATAAATGTGATTTCACGCAAGGATATCGAAAATTTGTATGTGAATCATATCTTGCATTCACTTGGTATAGCTAAGTTTATTGATTTTAAGAATGGTTCAAAAGTGCTTGATATGGGTACTGGAGGAGGATTCCCTGGTATACCTCTTGCAATATTATTCCCAGAAGTGAAGTTTCACTTGGTGGATAGAATAGGTAAAAAGATTAAAGTGGCACAAGATATTACTGACAAAATAGGACTAAAGAATGTAACTACTCAACATGGTGATGTGAAAGAGGTGAAAGGAACATTCGATTTTGTGGTGAGTCGTGCTGTTATGAATCTTGATGACCTTGTGAATGTGGTGCGCCGTAGTGTGTCGCGTACATGCATCAATGCCTATCCTAATGGATTGGTGTGCTTGAAAGGTGGTGATTTGCAAGCTGAAGTAAAGAAATACAAGAATCTGGCTATGATCTCGGATTTGAGTGACTACTTCGCAGAACCATTTTTTGAAACAAAGAAAGTAGTATATGTGCAGTTGATATAATGTAGCACATAAAACTTAAAAATATGAAGATAGCAAGATTTATATTTAACCCATTCTCAGAGAACACATATGTATTGTGTGATGATGCGCAAAAAGAGGCTGCAATTGTTGATCCAGGAATGGAAAGTGAAGCAGATGTGGCAAGAGTGGCTGATTTCTTAAAAGAAAATGGCTTGTCGCTAAAAATGGTGCTTCTTACTCATCAACATGTTGACCATGTGCTTGGAACGGGTTGGCTTGTAGAACGATATAATTGTAAGGTCGTGGGACATGAAGCCGATGCAGTGTGGGGCGAAAAACTCGGAATGCAGGCAAGAATGTTCAATATGGCTTGTGAAATAAAACCATTCAAACTTACCGATAAGGTCGTAGATGGCGACACACTTATGCTTGGTAGTGAAAAAATAGTAGTATTACACACACCAGGACATAGTAGAGGTGGGGTAGTGTATTATCTACCAGAATCGGGTTGTGCGCTTGTGGGAGATACCATTTTTGAGAGAAGTATTGGTAGAACTGACCTTGGAGGTGGAGATTATGATACATTAATAGACAGCATCCGTAAAAAAGTATTAACTTTGCCCGACGAAACGATGCTACACCCAGGGCATGGCTCTTTGACAGTTGTAGAAGAAGAGCGAAAATATAATCCATTTTTGAGAGAAAAATAAAAATAAATAAAGAAATTATTACTTATGGAAAAGATTTTCTATTCAACTAAAAAAATCCTTAAAAGATTTGCAGAAGGAGGCAACATATTGATTGTTGCTACAATATTAGCTTTGTTGATAGCTAATATGCCTGTGCTTGGAGAATGGTATGAGCAATTGTGGCAATTACCTGTGTCGCTTGAAATAGGCGGTTTCAGTGTGTTCAGTCATAATGGTCATACAATGACATTAATGCAATTTATCAATGATGCATTAATGGTTATTTTCTTCTTTACTGTTGGTCTTGAAATCAAGCGTGAAGTGCTAGTTGGTGAATTGGCGTCAGTTCGTAAGGCATTATTGCCAATTATTGCTGCTTGTGGTGGTATGATCGTGCCAGTGGTTATATTCTATTCTCTAGCTTATGGAAGTGACTATGCAAATGGTTGTGCAATCCCTATGGCTACTGATATCGCATTCTCACTTGGTGTGTTGGCTATGCTTGGTAGTAGAGTACCAGCGTCATTGAAGGTGTTCCTTGCAACACTTGCTGTGGCTGATGATATTGGTGGTATTCTTGTTATTGCAATATTCTATTCTAGCGACATTAATTATATGATGCTATTGTACTCAGTAGTAGTTGTTGCACTATTGTTGATAGGTGCAAACTTCTTGAAAATTAAGAGTAAATTGTTCTACTTAGGTCTTGGCGCTGTGATGTGGTACTTATTCTTGAATTCAGGTATTCACTCAACTATTGCTGGTGTAATTGTAGCATTCTGCGTTCCTGCAACACCAAGTTTCGCATCGGGCAATTACATTGCAACAATGCGCGATCGATTGAGTAAATTCTCAGATAATGAATCAGCACGCGTATTGGATAGCAGATTCTTGTCGAAAGAACAAATTGATTGGTTGAAGGAAATGGAAAATGCATCTGATAAGGTGATTTCACCACTACAAGATTTGGAAGATTCACTACAACCATTAGTTAACTATATCATTATTCCTTTGTTCGCATTCTGTAATGCAGGTGTTATATTTGAAGGAATGAGTATCTCAGCTGTATATAGTGGTGTTGGTTTGGCAGTTATTTGTGGTCTTTTGATCGGTAAATTTGTGGGTGTGTTCTCATTCACTTGGGCTGCAATTAAATTGGGTATTGCACCTCGTCCAACAGGAAGTAACTGGAAGATGATTGCTGGTGTGGCTATGCTTGCTGGTATTGGATTCACAGTGTCTTTGTTTATCGCAACATTGTCATATGGAGGAGCAGAATATGCACAAATCCTAAATGATGCTAAGTTGGGTATCTTGATTGGATCATTGCTTTCTGGATTCTTGGGATATACTTATTTGTCGAAAGTGTTGCCTAAGAAGTAATAGGAGAGTTTTAGAATAAATTAAAAAGGCTATAATTACATTCCCGTAATTATAGCCTTTATTATTTGTTGAAACAATTTTAGATTCGGTCGAGAACAGTTTGAACAAGGTCGGCAACAGCAGTTTTGTAGTTAGGGGTAGCATCATTATTGCGACGGTTGGCAATAATAGCGCACACTGTCATAGCCTTGTGTCCCATAAGTTTTGCAAGACCTTGTAAAGCTGAGCTTTCCATTTCATAATTAGTGACGCGCAAACCGTTATGACGGAAAGATTCAATTCGATTGTTTAATTCGGGTTCAGCAAGTGGTACGCGTACTTCGCGTCCTTGAGGTCCATAGAAACCAACAGCTGCGATGGTGTTGCCACGCAACATATCGTCACGACCAATGCGTTCAACTAAATCTTGGTCGGCATCTACGACATAAGGTTTGCAAAATAGAGGATTCCAATCGACATGCTTACAAAATGCTTCTTCAAAATCGAGGTCGCACACTTCGTTTCGACCAGCATAGAAATTGAGAACACCATCAAATCCGATAGCTTTAGTAGCTATTACTGGAGTGCCGAGTGCAATGTCGGGTTGAAGTGAGCCAGATGTGCCGATGCGTACAATTTCAAGTTGGCGGAACTCATCTTTCACTGTACGAGTTGCAAAATCGATGTTAGCAAGAGCATCAAGTTCGTTCATAACGATGTCGATATTGTCGGCGCCGATACCATGAGAAAGACATAAAAGTTTTTTGCCCTTATAGGTGCCACCAATGGCGTGAAATTCACGACTTGATACATTGAAATCTTGAGAATTGAAATGAGATGCAATCATATCAACACGACCAGGATCGCCAACGATTATGATTTTGTCGGAAAGTTGCTCTGGAGTGAGGTGCAAATGGAATATAGTACCATCACTATTTATAATGAGTTCTGAATCGGGAATAATTTTCTTTTCCATAATATTTAGCTTTAAATTATGTACAAAATGTATGAATTTCTACAAATATACACAATTTCTTAAAAAGATGTTCAACAAGAGAGTGAAATCAGTAGGATTTAGTCCAGTTTTCGTTAAATAGTAATCTATGCAAGTGCGTATTTTGCACCAGGTAGAGAGGTGATGAGCGATTTAAATTCGAGTTCGATGAGAGTGCTCATTAGTTGAGACATAGGCATATATAGAGCATTGCATAGCACATTGATGTGAGTCTCGTTATTTTGTCGTAGATAGTCGATTATTTTTTGTTCATCTTCGGTTACATCGGGGAATATTTGCATTTGTCGGCATTCCTGATGTGAGTCAATAGTCTTCCATCGCATAGCCGATACAAGGTCGCTTGCTGAAGTGATGAGTGAAGCCGAGTTGTTGCGAATGAGCTTGTTGCATCCACGCGAGTAGGTGTCGTTGGCTCTACCAGGAAGAGCGAAAACATCACGGTTGTAGCTTGATGCGATGCCAGCAGTAATGAGAGATCCACCTTTCTCGGCTGATTCTACAACTAAAGTGCAGTCGGCAAGTCCAGCTACAATGCGATTGCGTGCTACGAAATTACCTTGATGTATTTTATCGCTTGATTGATAATCGGTAAGCAGTAATCCGTTGCTTTTGATGATATCGATAGCATCATTACGATGAGTTGCAGGGTATATTGTGTTCAATCCATGAGCAAGAACGGCAACCGTTGGTATTCCATATTCAAGAGCAGCTCGGTGCGCGTAGATGTCGATTCCATAAGCAAGTCCACTCACGATAATGGTGTCGTCGACAAGTTCTTTAAGTTCTTTGATAAAAGTGTCGCAGAAATGTTTGCCATAGGTGGTTGCATGGCGTGTACCTACAATGCTTATTACCTTAGATGCATTCAGATTGCACGCACCTTTTGAATAGAATAAAATAGGGGCATCTTGAGCGTGAGAAAGGCGTGTAGGGTAATCTTTGTCGGTGAAATAGGTTACATTAATGTTGTTTTTGATAACAAATTCACATTCCTTTTGAGCCTTTTCGAGTAGCTCTTGACGATAAGCATATTCGGTCATCTTCACTTTGGTGTGAAGTAGATTTTGCAACTCTTTTTCTGAGATACCAAAAAAATCTTGTTCAGAAGGGATTATGTCTAAAATCTTCTGAGCTAGGTCGTATCCCATATTTCTTATTGAAGCAAAGGCTATGCGATAAGATAGTAGTGTGGTGTCGTTGAGTTGCATAGAACCGAAAGATTATTTCTGAAAAAAATCGTTAAATGCTTGTGCTAATTCTTCGCCGCGAGTGAGTTTTCCATCCTTAGTACATACACAACTTACGACAGCATTGATAGCTTGTGCATCTGTCGCTTTGTTGAATATAGCTTGATGAAAAATAAATCGTGGACCTTTCATTTCTACCCAAAGTTTGCTTTCCATTACATCTCCACTACGAAGAGGAATTTTATAGTCGATCTCGATGCGATTAACTACTGGGTCGATGCCTTGTTCGTGCATATCTTTGAAAGAGAATCCCGCCCACTCGCAGAATAGGTGGCGAGTGTGTTCAAGATAATGTTGATAATTTGCATTGTTTACAATGCCTTGGCAGTCGAGTTCGTAGTCACGAACGGCAATTTCGGTAGAGAATATGTAATCTTTCATCATTTTTCTTGTTTATTTTACAAAAGTACGATTTTTTTGCACTATCTTTGAATATTGTAAATTAAAAATTATAGAAATATGAAAAAAATAATATTGACAGTCCTTGCAGCATTTGCTGTTAATGGAGCATTTGCATGTACATCGGCGATAGTTGCGGCTAAGAATACAGTAAATGGCCGTCCATTGTTGTGGAAACACCGTGATACCGGAGAAGAAAATAATAAAGTAGAGCGTACACCAGCACAAAATGGTAATTATGAGTATGTTGCATTGTATAATGCAAGCGATACAGCTCTTGTTGATGCATGGATGGGCTATAATAGTACAGGTTTCGCAATTATGAACACTGCATCCTATAACCTTAAGAATGATAAGGTGTCATATAAGGATATGGATAAAGAAGGTGTGTTGATGAAGCGTGCGCTTGAAGTGTGTAACTCGGTAGCTGATTTTAAGCATTTCCTTGATACATTGAGTCGTCCAATGCTTGTAGAAGCAAATTTTGGTGTGATTGATACTGAAGGCAATGGTGCATACTTTGAAACTAATAACTACACTTACAAAGAATATAATCTTGCCGACACAAAAGATGGCATATTGATTAGAACTAATTATTCTCACTCAGGTCGTGTTGATGATGATGGAATGGGATATATCCGTGAACAAAATATGAAGGAACTTGTGGTTTCTCATTTGAAAAAGAAGGATTTCACTCCAGCAACATTCACTGAAGATTTCTCACGCCGTTTCTATCACAGCTTGCTTGAAAAGGATTATACAAATAGTGGTGAAAAGTGGATTATCGATCAAGATTTTATTCCTCGTCGCAGCTCAACAGCAACAACAGTAATCGAAGGCGTGAAGCCAGGCGAAAATCCATTGCTTACTACAATGTGGATTGGTATTGGTTATCCTCCATGTTCTGAAATTCGTTATGTATGGCTTGGTGAAGGTGGAGTGCCTGAAGATTTGAGAGGTCTTGGAAAAAATGGACACTCAGAATTGTGTGATACAGTGGTGGCACGCAAGCACAAGGTGTTCTCTATCAAGCGTGGCAGTGGAAAACATTATTTGAATCTACAAAAGCTATATAATGCCGAAGGAACAGGATATAGCCAAGTAATGAAAGAAAAGAATAAGAAAATCTATAAAGAAGGTTACGCGAAACTTGAAAAGCGTCGTAAAGAACTTCGTAAAAAGAAATAAGAATACATAATATTATGTGGCAAACTGGTCTGTTGACAGTGGCAATGTTGGTTGTATCCAACATTTTTATGACTTTTGCGTGGTATGGACACCTAAAACTGCAAACCTCAGGAGTGAGTAGCAATTGGCCATTATATGTGGTGATATTATTCTCTTGGGTTATTGCATTGGCAGAATATGCATTTCAAGTCCCTGCAAATAGAATGGGCTTTGTGGGCAATGGTGGTCCGTTTACCTTGATGCAGCTAAAAGTGATGCAAGAAGCTATCACACTGGTGGTATTTACAGTGTTTACAATAGTGTTTTTCAAAGGCGAACAATTGCATTGGAACCATTTTGTAGCATTCGCACTGCTGATTGCATCGGTATATTTTGTATTTCTTGACACTTCATCGAAGTAAATGAATCGAATAGAAATCAAAGAAAATAAAATAACAATGGGGCAATATTTGCTCTATACATTGAAAGGATACATAAAGAACTGGTGGTGGGCATATGCTCTACCACTAGTTTTGTGTATAGCTCTTTCTGTAGTAAATATTAATTTTCTATTTGTAGCGATTATACTATTATTCTTAGTGTTTATGATGATTCTATTCTTCGTTGTAATCTATTATGGCATTGTGCCAGAAAGTAGATATTCAACGCTTAAAAAAGATATAGAATTGAATAATGAAGGAATAACACTACACTTAAAGAAACCTGTAATAGAGTTGAATGCCGACGAGAAAAACACAATTGAATCGGTAGAGAAAAAAGAAGAAAAACCGACTGTGAAATATGATTTAGAGACAGTCGTTATAGAATGGGATAGAATAAAGTGTGTTAAAGGTTCTGATGAATGTATGTTGCTTACATTCCATCAACCTAAATACTCTTTTTTAGCTATTCCATATGATGCTTTTGATGATGAAACTCATCTAAGAGATTCACTCTCACTCATTCGTTCTTGTATTGGCTGAAATCTTATATCCAAGAATCGAAATAAGAATCGACATAATAGGGCACATATAGTTGAATACGCAGAATGGTAGATAACTAAGTGTTGCCACGCCTAATACTGTGGATTGAGTGATACCGCATGAATTCCAAGGAATCAATACCGAAGTAACAGATACAGAGTCTTCGATAGAGCGACCAAGTAGTTTAGGCTCTAAATTAAGCTTTTTGTATAGCTTCTTATAAAGGTTGGCTGTTACGATAATAGATAAATATTGGTCGCCAGTACAGCTATTCATAAACAAACCTGACCCTACAGTAGTAGTTACCGCAGCACTTGTTTTCTTGATGCCCTTAAGACATGAACGAGTGATGCTTGATAGCATTCCAGTTCCAAGCATTACGCCACCAAAAGTCATTGCGCTTAGGATAAGGTAGATTGTGTTCATCATACCTTCAACTCCTCCAGTGAAGACAAATTCGTTGAGTAGGTCGTTGTGGGTATCTATTGATGTATTTGTCAAGAGAACGCCTAAAATAGCGTTAAAAGGGTTACTGTCTTGTGATAAGATAGATAAAAGTTGAGGCTCAAACGCGATTATTCCAATAATACCGAGAATGGTGCTTATGGCAAGGGTTATAAGCACATTGACGCGCATTACAATAAGTGCGCAAGTGATTATAGGGGCAAGCAGCAGCCAAGGTGATATGGCGAATGTGTTTGTTAAGTGAATTGTCAATTCTTTGTTGTCGGTAGCTCCTACAGCATCACTTGAATATCCTAAAATAGCATAGACTATAAATGCGATTGTCATTGCCGGAACTGTGGTAATAAACAAATACTTGATGTGGTCAAATAGCTTTACTCCTGTTGTAGATGCTGCAAGTACTGTTGTGTCAGACAACGGAGACATCTTATCTCCAAAATAAGCACCTGAAATCACTGCTCCAGCAATCCATGCTTCGTTATATCCCATAATGGTGCCAATGCCCATAAAAGCTATACCAATTGTTGCGCAAGTGGTCCAAGAACTACCTGTGAGAACAGAAATAACAGAGCATACCAAACAAGTAATAACGAGGAATGTACTTGGGTTGATAAATTCCAAACCATAATAGATGAGAGATGGAACAATTCCACCATACATCCAAGTAGCCGATACCATAGCTATAAGTAGTAGAATGGGTACAGCAGGAAGAATTTGCTTGGCACTCTTGTAGATGCCTATTTTGAGCATATTCCATCGGCAAGGATAAAAGATGCGAGATATACAAAATGCAAGGAATGCTGCACTAAGCAATATTAATTGACTATATTCAGAGATAGCATCGGTGCCTTTAGTGCATAGCATTATCACTAATGATGTAATGAGATATATGATAGGTATTGCTGATGCAATAGGAGATGGAAGTCCACCTTTATGATTTGATTTAACCAATGTGATAGATGTTTTGAGTTAATTTGAGTGCAAAGATAATAAAAAACGAGGTAATCGTGTGGGATTACCTCGTTAAGAAAAATTTATCTTGTGGAATAAATGTCATTATTTATCGGCTTTTTCAGCTGATGTTTCTTTGATGATGAATACAGAAGCTGCACCAAGAATAAGCAGAATACCAGCAAGAACAAGCATATTAACTTGAGCACCACCTACTAATGAAAGTAGTACACCACCTATTGAAGCTGCGATTATTTGAGGTAAGCAGATTGTACCATTGAAAAGTCCAAGGTATGTACCCATATTCTTACCTGAAATAGAGTTGGTAAGGATAGTGAAAGGTAGAGCAAGCATAGCAGCCCATGCGCAACCAATAAGAATGTAAGAAACAAATAGCATATATTGGTCGTGAATGAACATTGTTGAGATGAAACCAATACCACCAAGCACAAGACTTACGAAATAAGCCATCTTGTAGCTCTTGAAACGAGGGATAATAGTAGCCCAAATAACAGAACCTACTGCTTGTACAGCAAATAGAACACCAACCCAGTTACCAGCTTCTTGGTAAGCAGCAGAAGATGTGTCGGTAGTTCCCCATACAGTGTCGGCAATTGCACCATTAGTATAAGTCCACATATACATGAATGCACACCAGCAGAAGAATTGAACAAGACCTACAGTCCAGAATACCTTAGGAGCGTTGATGAGAAGAGAAAGCATAGATTCTTTCTTTTCGTTATCCTTGTTAGCATCGGCTTCAAAACCATGGAATTCAGCATATTCCTTTGGAGGCATTTCCTTTACTGTAACGAAAGTGTAGATAACGCATAGGATCAAGATAGCAGCACCAACATAGAATGCGTAGGTTACTGAATCAGGCACTTGACCTTTAGGAGCAATGTTGCTAATACCTATAGCAGTGAAGATGATAGGTGCAAGGTATCCAACAAGACTACCAGCGTTACACAAAAAACTTTGAATAGAGTAAGCAAGACCTTTTTGCTTTTCGTTAACTTGGTCGCCAACAAGCATTTTGAAAGGTTGCATAGCCATATTGATAGATGTGTCAAGGAACATAAGAGCAATGAAACCGAAAATCATTGCAGCACTAACTGTAAAGCCGAAACTTCCTGCGTTAGGTAGTAGACACATTACGATGACAGCGATTAATGCACCAAGAATTAGGTAAGGTAGACGACGACCAAAACGACACCAAGTTCTATCGCTCAATGAACCGATAATTGGTTGTACGATAATACCCATTAGAGGAGGTAGAATCCAAAAATAACTAAGATTGTGTGGGTCGGCGCCAAGTGTAGCAAAAATGCGACTTATGTTAGCACTTTGTAGTGCGTAGGCGATTTGAACACCAAAGAAACCGAAGCTAAGATTCCATAGCTTCCAAAAACTTAAATCAGGTTTAGCTCTCATTGTAAAAAAAGTTTTATATATGATGAGATGACATCATTATAATATCAATCATCAAATAGTGAATCATTAAATTAATATTTTGGCAAAGTTAATGAAAAAGCTGTAAAAATGTGAAAAATAGGGTAGATAAATTATAATAAGAATCTATTTTTGATATTTTTTTTGATGATTTTGGGAAATATATTGTAACTTTGACTTATGTAAATATATATTGAAAAGATGAATGTAACTAATAGTACAATAAAACTTATCGCATCGCTCGCTCAAAAGAAATATAGAGTGGAAGAAGGGTGCTTTGTGGCAGAAGGAACAAAATGCGTGCGCGATACATGGGATTATTTTAATTGCCGATTAATTGTAGCTACCCAAGCATGGTATGAAGAGTTTGGTCATAGTGGCCACTTGGGTAAAATCCAATTTGCCAACAAGGGACAAATGCAACGCATGTCGCAATTCTCGACAGCGGCCGATGTTATAGCTGTGTATGATATCCCAGAAGATGTGATAAATCCTGATGAGGTGCGAAATAATCTTAATATCGTGCTTGATAATGTTCAAGATCCAGGTAATTTGGGTACTATAATGCGCATAGCAGATTGGTATGGAATTAAGAATATATTTTGTAGCGAAAAAACAGTAGATGTGTATAATCACAAGGTTGTTCAAGCTACAATGGGCGCCATATCACGCGTAAAAGTTCATTATTGCGACCTTGAGGAGTTGTTTGAGGAATATTCTGATGTGCCTCTTTATGGAACATTCCTTGATGGAAAGAATATATATAAGAGTGAATTGGCATCGACTGGATTTATTGTATTTGGAAATGAAGGACGAGGAATTACTCCTAAAGTGAGCGAACTTATTAAGAATCGTTTGTTGATACCATCGTTCCCTATTGGAGTGCCAACAAGTGAATCGCTTAATGTAGGTATGGCAGCAGCTATTACTATTAGTGAATTCCGCCGTAACTGTTTTGTGAAGAAATAAAAATTACACTATGGCTGTTAAGGTGAAAACAATTTATTTCTGCAATAATTGTGGCGCAGAATCATCGAAATGGGTGGGCAAATGTCCTGCTTGTGGTGAATGGAACACCTATGTGGAAGAAAAGGTGGCAACAAAACCTGCCAAAACAATGACATCATTCGGTAGTGATGAAGATGGAAAAAAACGAGTGATGCCAATAAAGATTTCGGAAATCAAAACTGAAAATCAGCCAAGAATACAATTGCCAAGTGGTGAGCTAAACAGAGTGCTTGGAGGAGGACTCGTGCCTGGCTCAATAATCTTAGTGGGAGGTGAGCCTGGTATAGGTAAATCAACTCTTATTCTTCAAAATGTGTTGAGGATAAGGAGCCGAAAAGTGCTTTATGTGAGTGGTGAAGAAAGTCAGCAACAGCTAAAGATGCGTGCTGATAGAATATGTGAAGGAAATATCGACTGTGAGTGTTATATAGTGTGTGATACATCGTTGGAGTCGATTTTCACAAGCATAAATAACTTTAATCCCGACCTTGTGGTGGTGGATTCTATCCAAACTATTGCTTCTGATGCGCTCGATTCGTCGGCAGGAAGTGTGGGGCAAGTGAGAGAATGTGCAGCAGCATTATTGAAATATGCAAAGCAATCTAACACGCCTGTGATTTTGATTGGTCATATCAATAAAGAGGGTAGCATAGCTGGACCTAAGGTACTTGAGCATATAGTAGATGCTGTGTTGCAATTTGAAGGCGACCGTCACTATATGTATCGCATTCTCAGAGGTATAAAGAATCGTTTTGGTAGTACTTCAGAGATGGGAATCTATGAGATGACTCATTATGGATTGCGTGAAGTAACTAATCCATCGGAGATGCTGTTGTCGCAAAAAGAAGACTCGCTGAGTGGTGTGGCGATAGGTGTAACACTTGAAGGAGTGCGCCCATTTTTGATAGAAGCACAAGCATTGGTTAGCACTGCGGCTTATGGAACGGCTCAACGCTCGGTTACGGGATTTGACGGAAAACGAATGAATATGCTTCTTGCTGTACTTGAAAAACGAGTAGGATTTAAACTTGCACAAAAAGATGTGTTCCTAAATATAGCAGGAGGATTAAAAGTGAATGATCCGGCTCTTGATTTGGCTGTGATTTGCTCAATACTGTCGTCGAATGTGGATATGCCAATAAAAAAAGGTATATGTATGAGCGGTGAAGTGGGTTTAAGTGGAGAAATAAGACAAGTAACTCGAATTGAACAGCGCATTGGCGAAGCTGAAAAATTGGGATTTAGTACAATGATAATACCGAAGAATAATCTAAAAGGTGTGAATACTTCAAAGTTGGGTATTCAGTTGGTTGAGGTATCGAAAGTTGAGGAAGCTTTCCGATATTTGTTTGGTTAACTAAAGTTAAATCGCTATTGTATATTAAACCTTATGGTGGTTCTTTAGTCAAAGGATTAAACAAGCTTCAAACAACTTAACTTTTTATTTTGTTTCAATAAAAAATATTGTCGACGCTGAGAATAGCGTGTAGATTTAATATTAAACAATAGTTGAAAATAAGAACGCTGACATCGTTATGATGCCAGCGTTTGTTTTAGAGTATTATATATAAAATTAAGAGAGGACTTCATCACGAGGTCCTCTCTTACAAATTAAATAATATCTCTCAAAAAAAATATGTGTATAATAATGTTTGTGATGTGTTTCAATTAGAATCGAATGTCGAAGCTAACACCTACTGCATCGTTCTTACGAGTGTAAATGTCGTTCATTCCAGCTGCTGCACCTGCTACATTGTGTTCGCCGTAGAAAGAGTGCATATAACCTACATTTAGCTTCATGCGATCGTTGAATTTGTAAGCACCACCGATGCAAAGAGCAGTAGAGTTGATATTGTAGCTCAAGTCGCTAATATCAGCATCAGCAAAGCCATATTGAGTGCGTTGAACACCTGCAGATACTAACCATTTGCTGTTAATGTCCCATTCTGCACCTAGAATAGCTTCCCAAGTGTTGCTACCTTCTTTGATCGCAGAACCCTTAGCCTCTTTATCCCAATAGTAGTGGAAACCAGCTGCAACGCGAACTGAAGGGATAACTGAGTATTCAGCACCTACTGTAAGAATTGCAGGGATATCAGAGCGAACCTTGCCACCGTTAGCATAAGTTGGCAATAGAGCATCTACATTTGCGCTGTTGTTTGATTCGTTTTCCAAGTTAATCTTTGTACGGAATTCGTACTTAGCAGCAAGATTAAGTTTGCCAAGGTTTACATCAACGCCAAGTATTGGAGTGATACCGAAGCCAGATTGAGAGCAGTCAAGTTGGTAATCGCTCATCATTACAGCTGCCTTACCAGCTGTTGTAGCTGCTGCTGCATATTGTTCAGCTGCTGCTGCATATTGTTGAGCCGCTTCAAGCAAACCAGCTTTTTGAGCTTGAGCTGCTGCTTCAGCATATTGTTGTGCTACACCAGCTGCTTGTTGAGAAAGAGTAGCGTAATCAGCCGATTTCTTTCCGTCGATTGAGATGTTAGTGATTGCGCCAGTATAAGAGCAATTAGCTAAAACGCCACGAACACCAGCAAAAACAGATACCTTATCAATTACTTTGTAAGTACCACCAAGTTGTAGACCATAGAAGTATTGTTCACCTATAAGGCTTTGGTTAAGTGTATAAGGAAGGTTTTGACCCATTTGGCTACCAAGAGTGTAACCTACCATTTTCTCGAACATAGGTAGACCTTCGGCAAATTCGCACTTACCGCCACCGCCACCAACAGCAAATTGTGCAGAAACAGACCATTTGTTGTTGATTACATAAGCAGCTTGGAATGAAGGGATAACTGGAGCAGTTGCCTTACCTTCGAATTGCTTGCTACCATTGTCGTCACCACCCAATTGATATGGAGCAAAGTTAGATGTGATTTGTCTTTTTTGCATTGCAGCTTGCCAACTAAGAGATAGGTGGAAGCCTTCTTGAAGGAATGCTGTACCAGCAGGGTTGCTATAAACGCCGTCGATAGCTATCGCAGCATCGCGAGCAGGGTTGCGTAAAAATGTTGCATTCTGATTAGTGTTGGTCAAAAGACCGCCTGCAAATGAGCTTAAAGCTACAGCTGATGCGCAGATAGATAAATAAATTCTTTTCATAAATTATAATACTTGTTTTGAAAATCGATGCAAAGATAATGTATAATTGAATAATATGGGCAAATTAAATCTTAAAATTAATTTTTATTAACTATTCGGTTTTTCTTCTGCATTGTTCTAAAATTCTTATTACGCTGTTTTTTATTTAAAAAATTAACACATAGTATGTTAAAATGTTAAGTATTTGGAAGCGCACTTTTAGAAATATATTTTAAAGGTTGAGATATATAAGGTGAATGTGGAAATAAATTAGTAACTTTGCAGTCTCATAAAGAAATAAGATGATAGCAGTAAGTAATTTAGGAATTCAATTTGGTAAGAGAGTATTGTTTCAAGACGTTAATCTAAAGTTTACGTCAGGAAATTGTTATGGTATAATAGGTGCGAATGGTGCTGGTAAGAGTACCCTAATGCGCATTCTAAGTGGAGAATTAAACCCAACACAAGGTACAGTGAGCCAAGGACCTGGTGAGCGTATGAGTGTGTTGAGTCAGGACCACTTTGCCTACGATGAGTTTACAGTACTTGATACAGTTCTTCAAGGTCACACAGTTCTTTGGGATGTGATGAAAGAAAAAGATGCACTTTACGCAAAGCCCGATTTTAATGATGAAGATGGTATTCGTGCTTCTGAACTTGAAGAAAAATTTGCTGAAATGGAAGGTTGGAATGCCGAAAGCGATGCAGCTGCATTGTTGAGCGGTCTTGGTATTAAAGAAGATAAGCATTACACGCTCATGAAGGATATGAGTGCAAAAGAAAAGGTGCGTGTTCTTCTTGCAAAGGCCTTGTTCGGACATCCAGATAATTTGTTGTTAGATGAGCCTACTAACGACCTTGACCTTGATACAGTAAGTTGGTTGGAAGATTATTTGTCGAAGTGTGAAGATACAACAGTACTTGTAGTATCGCACGACCGTCACTTCCTTGACTCAATTTCAACTCACACTTTGGATATTGACTACAATAAGGTAACATTGTTTGCCGGTAACTATAGTTTCTGGTACCATTCAAGTCAATTGGCTCTTCGCCAACAACAACAAGCTAATAAGAAGGCTGAAGAAAAGAAGAAAGAATTGCAAGAGTTCATTCGTCGATTCAGTGCCAATGTTGCGAAGTCTAAGCAAACTACAAGCCGTAAGAAGATGCTTGAAAAACTTAATGTGGAAGAAATTCAACCATCTTCACGCCGTTATCCAGGTATTATATTCACACCAAATCGTGAGCCAGGAAACAAGATTCTTGAGCTACATGGTTTGACTGCATCGGTTGATGGCGAAATCTTGTTCCAAGACTTGAACCTAACTATTGAAAAGGGTGATAAGGCTGTGTTCTTGAGCCGTGACCCTCGTGCAATGACTGCATTGTTCGAAATTATCAATGGTAATCGTAAGCCAGATGCAGGTACTTATGAATGGGGACAAACTATAACTACAGCTTATCTTCCTCTTGACAATTCAGCATTCTTCAATACTGATATGAATCTTGTGGATTGGCTATCACAATATAGTAACGATACAAGCGAAATCTACATCAAGGGTTTCCTTGGTAAGATGTTGTTCTCGGGTGAAGAAGTGCTTAAGAAGGCTTCAGTGCTATCGGGTGGTGAAAAAATGCGCTGTATGATTGCAAAGATGATGATGACCGATGCAAATACGCTTATTCTTGATACTCCAACTAACCACCTTGACTTGGAATCTATTCAAGCATTCAATAATACATTGCAAACATTCAAGGGTAACATCATCATGTCGTCACACGACCACGAGTTCATTCAAACTGTATGTAACCGTATGATTGAACTTACTCCGAATGGAATTATTGATAAGATTATGGATTATGATGATTTCATTAGCGATGAAAAGGTCCTTGCATTGAAAGAAAAGTTGTACGCAAAATAATAAAAAAGATAAGATTATGGTAAAGCATATCGTAAGTTTTAAGCTTTCTGGTACTCCAGAAGAACGCAAGGAAGTGGCGTTGAAATTTAAGGCTGCTCTTGAAGCGCTACCAGAACAAATTGAAGTGCTTCGTAGCATGGAAGTAGGTATTAATGAAAACCCAAATGAAACATGGGATGTAGTTCTAACTGCAGTGGTAGACACAATGGCCGATGTTGATGTGTATGCAAAGCACCCAGCGCATGTAGCAGCTGCAGGATTGCTTGCTGGCCACAAAGATAGCCGTGCTTGCGTAGACTATGAGTTCTAAAATTGAGATGTAAATTAATACATTGTGATATAAAGAAGAAAAGCGAAACCTCTGAGGTTTCGCTTTTTCTATGTAATGTAAGAAGTCTTTTACAGAATGTAAAGAGAATGGATTGCTGCGTGTGGGTCTTCAGCCTTGAAAACATAGTTGCCAGCAACAAGGATGTCGGCACCTGCATCGCGAAGTTGTTCGCCAGTTTTGTCATTTACGCCACCATCTACTTCGATTAGAGCCTTAGAACCTGTTTCTTCGATCAAAGCACGAAGTTCACGTACCTTATTTAGTGTTTGAGGAATGAACTTTTGACCACCAAAGCCTGGATTTACTGACATAAGTAGCACAAGGTCAACTTCGGTAATGATGTCGCGCAACACGCACACTGGAGTAGCAGGATTTAGGGTAACGCCAGCTTTCATGCCTGCAGCCTTGATTTGTTGTACTACACGGTGTAGGTGAGTACAAGTTTCGTAGTGTACATTCATTATTTCAGCCCCACAATCCTTCACTTCTTGAATGAATTTTTGAGGTTCTACGATCATTAGATGCACATCAAGAGGCTTTTTGCAAGTTTGTTGCACATATTTCAATACAGGAAAACCAAACGAGATGTTAGGCACGAAAACGCCGTCCATAATATCGATGTGAAGCAATTGTGCTTCGCTCGTATTAATCATTTCGAGGTCCTTGTTGAGGTTGCCAAAGTCGGCTGAAAGTAATGATGGAGAAACAATCATAGTTGATATGAATTAATAGTTAGTTTATTTCTTTTTAAGTCCCTTGTAGGCAAGGAAAATGATCACGAAAGCAAATAGCGCATATCCTGCCATAGATAGGTAGTGATTGTAATACTCAATTTGAGCAAGCAATTCATCTTGAGGCACTGAAATGCTTAGCATGTAACCAAGTGCAGCAAGAGTTATGTTCCAAATACCTGCACCAAGTGTGGTGAATAGGGCAAATGTGCTGAATTTCATGCGAGCAAGCCCTGCAGGGATTGAGATGAGTTGACGCACAGCAGGAATGAGTCGACCGATAAGTGTTGACACGGCACCATGTTTATCGAAATAGCGTTCGGCATTCTTTACTTTTTCGGCATCGAGCAAGCACATGTGTCCGATTCGGCTATTTGCGAACTTATAAACAATAGGGCGACCAACCCAAAGGGCAAGATAGTAATTAATCATTGCACCAAATAAAGCACCAATAGTGGCGAATAATACTACTAAATAGATATTTAGGTGGCTACCTTCTTGCATAGCGAAATAGGCTGCAGGAGGTACCACAATTTCAGATGGGAATGGAATGAATGAACTCTCAATTGTCATTAAGAGCATTATTGTCCAGTAATTCAAATGAGTTTGAAACCATTGAAAAATTTGAAGAGCCATAAAAGTGTTTTAGTGTTATGGGTTTAAGAATTTATGTTGTAAAGTCTAATTTCTAACCCCAGATTATAAATAAGTTTATATAGTGCAAAGTTAGTGATTATTTTGCTATAAATTGTAACCTTCGGCAATGAAAATATCACGATAGGCTTCGGCTTTCTTTTCGAGAGATAGTGGATAGGCGCGCGATGACGAAGGCGCTCGGTAATGCGTAATATTACGATTTTCAAAGGCAAAAACTATGTGTTCGCCCACTTTTGGTACTTCAGTGCCGAAGTGTGAGGCAAGTGTTTCGGTTGCTTTTTCGCCTGCTGTGACTATTGCTGTGATAGTGGGATTATCTTTGAGCATTTGTTTTACATCAGTAGGTTCCACTATTTCAAGAAATTTATCGGAAGCATTATCCTTTAGGCGACGCACTCGTTTAGCTGTGTCATATAGAGCCAAGCCAATGCTATCGAGGAACGCTTTAATGTCATCAAGAATGAACTTTTTTTCGACCTCATTCCAAAATCGATTCTTATCATTATAGAATAGTGTGCCCATGATTCGCCACATGTCATTTATCTTATTAGGATAAAAGAAATGCATCGACCATCGCTCGGGCTTAGGAGGGAATGTGCCGAGCATAAGAATACGGGCATTCTTGGGAATATAAGGTTCTAAAGGGTGAGTCTCGATTGTGGGTGTATTCATATAATTATATAATATTTAGTGCAAAAATAAGAACATTATTTTAGAATAACGCATTTATAAGTAAAACAACTCTAAAATTGCTCGGAGAAATGATAAATAATTTGTATTTTTGTAAGAAATTGAAAAACGATATGAAAAAGTATACAAATATTATATGTATTGCGTTATTTGCGTTGCTTGTAGCGAGTTGCGCATCTACGAAGAAAATCCCATATATGGTAGGTGCTGAATCCATACCACAAGAAGCATTGGAGCAAGTAACAAAAAACAGTGAGCCTATAATTATGCCTGGCGATTTGCTTGAAATTCTTGTTACTGCATCAAATCCAGAAGTGGTGAAACCATTTAATAGAATGGGAATGGTGTACCAAATGACAGGAACACTGTCTACTTACGGAAATAATACGACTAATAGCTCGGCTTATTACCTTGTAGATAATGAAGGTAATATAGAATTTCCTGTTGTGGGTAAACTTAATATAGGTGGAATGAACAAAGTGCAAGCGCAAAAAGTGATTTTTGATGCTATTTCACCTAAATATATAAAGGAAGCTCCAGGTATTGATATAAGATTTAAGAATTTTAAGGTATCGGTGCTTGGTGAGGTTGCAAAACCAGGTGTTTACACTGCCACAAATGAACGATTTACGATTCTTGAAGCACTTGCAATGGCAGGCGACCTTACAATCATGGGTAAGCGTGACGATGTGATGCTAATTCGTACAAATGAAAAAGGGACTCGCGAAATTCATCGCATAGATTTGAATGACAAGAATTTGGTTTTGTCACCTTATTATAATCTACAACAAAATGACCAGATTTATGTGAGCCCGAATGCTTCAAAGGCGAGAAGCTCGTGGACAATTCCACCAGCGTTGACTCTTGGTCTTAGTACAATGGGTACACTTATTTCGATAGCAACATTGATTGTTACAATCGTGAAATAAAAACAAGGATAAAAGGTTATACTAAGGAGTTGGTTCTGAATGAAACAACTCCTTAATTTTTTTTGCTATAGAAAACAAAAAACCGATGATTTCAATTGAAACCATCGGTTTTAGTTATTGATATTTGGTAATCAATTATTCAGCGTAGCTATAATCAGATTGTGATGCTACATCGAACTTGTTGATGAAATCAGCGTGGCGAGTTACTTCAGCTTCACCGAAGCGAACATAATTGCGTGCTGATTTAGCAAAATCTTCGTTGCGGTTAGCATCGCCAAGAAGCAAGTAACCCATAACGATGTGTCCAGCCATTTCTACCATGCGGCGAGCGTGGAAATCGGTATATGATGTGTCCTTAGCATCGGCAACCTTAGCTACAGCAGCTTCGTATACAGCTGTCATAGCTTGAAGTTTTGCTTGTAGAGGCTTCAATGATTCAGCATATTTTACAGCATCAAGTTCCTTGATGAAATTAGCATAAGTGCCTGTAGTGACATGGCGAATAGCAGCAACTACTTGCAATTGAGTTGTACCTTCATATATTGAAGTGATGCGAGCATCACGATAAACGCGTTCGCAAGCATAGTCCTTCATGAAACCTGAACCACCATGGATTTGGATGCAGTCGTAAGCATTCTGGTTACAGAATTCACTACTCATACCCTTAGCCATTGGAGTGCAAGCATCAGCAAGTTTGCTGTAATATTTCATTTCGGCGCGTTCTTCTGGAGTCAAAGTACGTTCTTTAGCGATATCTTCGTAGATCTTATACATATCGACGAAACGAGATGTAGCATAAAGAAGAGAACGAGACGCGTCAAGTTTAGCTTTCATTGTAGAAAGAATTTCGCCAACAGCAGGGAAGTTGATGATAGCCTTACCGAATTGGCAACGATCCTTTGCGTAAGAAAGAGCTTCGCGATAAGCGATTTCGCTTACACCAACTGATTGAGCTGCGATACCAAGACGAGCACCATTCATAAGTGCCATTACATACTTGATAAGACCAAGACGGCGAGAACCACAAAGTTCAGCCTTTGCATTCTTGTAAACAAGTTCGCAAGTTGGAGAACCCTTGATACCCATTTTGTTTTCGATGCGGCGAACAGTAACACCACCATTGCGCTTGTCATAGATGAACATTGACAAACCACGACCGTCCTTTGTTCCTTCTTCAGAACGAGCAAGTACTAAGTGGATGTCGCTATCACCGTTAGTGATGAAACGCTTAACACCATTCAACAACCATGTACCATCTTCTTGAGGAGTAGCCTTAAGCATTACTGATTGAAGGTCGGAACCTGCATCTGGTTCAGTAAGGTCCATTGACATAGTTTCACCAGCACAAACGCGAGTGATGTAGCGTTGCTTTTGGTCTTCGTCGGCGAATTCATAGATTGTTTCAGCACAGTCTTGAAGTCCCCAAAGGTTTTCGAAACCAGTATCAGCACGGCTCACGATATCGGCAGCCATGATGTAAGGAGTGATAGGGAAGTTAAGACCACCGAAACGGCGTGGCATAGCCATACCCATCAAACCAGCCTTGCGGCATAGGTCGATGTTTTCTTGGGTCGCGTCGGCATAGATTACACGACCATTTTCGACACGAGGACCTTGATGGTCAACACTTTCGGCGTTGTCGGCAATAGTTGTACCGCAGATTTCGCCCACTATTTCAAGCACCTTGTCGTAAGAGTCCATAGCATCTTCGAAATTGAAAGGTGCGTAGTCGTACTTTTCGGCGTCGGTGTAGTTGCGTTCTTTTAGCTCAACGATTTTGCGCATCAACGGATGATTAAGGTGATGCTTCAAATCGGGATTGTCTGTATAGAAATTAGCCATAATTCAGTTTACTTAGAGTTCTTTTTGTAATACTTAATGAGTTTTGGAACGATATCTTCCATATTGCCAGTGATAACATAGTCGGCAATAGTGTTGATAGGTGCGTTAGGGTCATTATTGATTGAAATAATGATTGAGCTATCTTGCATACCTGCGACATGTTGGATTTGACCAGAAATACCACAAGCAATGTAAAGCTTAGGACGCACAGTAACACCAGTTTGTCCGATTTGACGAGCATGTTCAGTGAAACCAGCATCAACAGCAGCACGAGAAGCACCAACTTCGCCACCCAGTACGGCAGCAAGTTCGTGAAGAAGTTCGAAATTTTCTTTGCTACCAACGCCATAACCACCAGCAACGATGATAGGAGCGTTCTTGATGTTGATGTCGCACTTTTCGATGTGACGATCGATGATAGAAACTACGAAATCGGCATCGCTAACATATTTGTTTACATCAAGATTGATAACTTCGCCTTTGTGGTTAGCATCGAACACTTCTTTCTTCATTACGCCTTCGCGAACTGTAGCCATTTGAGGACGGCATTCTGGATTCACGATAGTAGCTACGATGTTACCACCGAATGCAGGACGAATTTGGTAAAGAAGGTTCTTATATTCAGTGCCAGTCTTAGGATCAGTGTGGTCGCCAATTTCAAGAGAAGTACAGTCGGCAGTAAGACCGCTGTGCAAGCAAGAAGAAACGCGTGGACCAAGGTCACGACCGATGCAAGTAGCACCCATCAAGCATATTTGTGGCTCGATTTCTTTAAAAAGGTTGATAAGAATAGATGAGTGAGGTAGTGATGTGTAAGGGTAAAGACGAGCATCTTCAACTTTATATACTACATCAGCACCATAAGGGTAAAGTTGGTTTTCGATACCTTCGAGTTTGTCGCCAATAACGATAGCTTCAAGCTTTACTCCAAGTTCGGTAGCAAGTTTGCGACCTTTAGTTAGAAGCTCAAGGCTCACATCGGCTACTTTACCATCTTCAAATTCACAGTATACTATTAAATTATTTAGATCTGCCATAATTTTAATTTTTGTTTGATAAATTAACCGATAGTGTGGTTAGCGATAAGTTCTTGGATAAGTTCTTCGATACCTGCTTCGTCGGCACCATCAAGTTGCTTACTTTCCTTAGCTGTAAACACTACATTCACGATAGTTTTAACCTTAGTAGGAGAACCATTAAGACCGATTTGTGCTGGATCAGCTTCAACATCGGCAGCGCTCCATTCCATAAGGTTAAGATAGTCACGACCAACAAGACGAGCAGCTTGTTCTTCAGTTAGAGCAGCTTTTTCGCTTGGAGTAACGGCATATTTGAATTTTTGGATTAGGTGAGCATTGCGAGGGCGGCAAGGAGCAGCTGAACCATTTACTGTTACAACAAGAGGAAGTGGAGCTTCAACTGTTTCTGAACCTTTTTCGATGCGACGCTTAATAGTAGCTTTACCATCTTTAACTGTTACTTCTTCTGCATAGGTAACTTGAGGAAGACCAAGCTTTTCTGCGATTTGAGGGCCTACTTGAGCTGTGTCACCGTCGATAGCTTGACGACCACCAATGATGATGTCGAAATCTTTTAGGTGGCGTACTGCAGCAGCAAGTGAATAAGAAGTTGCAAGAGTGTCGGCACCACCAAGAGCGCGGTCGGTAAGCACGATACCAGTGTCGGCACCACGATAAAGACCTTCGCGAATAACTTCGGCAGCGCGAGGAAGACCCATTGTTAAGATAGTGATTTTAGAGCCTGGGTGCTCATCTTTTAGTCTCAAGGCTTGTTCTAATGCGTTTAAGTCTTCAGGATTGAAGATTGCAGGAAGCGCAGCACGGTTGATAGTACCGTCGGCTTTCATCGCATCTTTGCCTACATTACGAGTATCTGGCACTTGTTTTGCCAAAACTACGATATTCAAACTCATAATATCTATAATATAAATGTTTAATTAGAAATTTCTACATAAAAGGGTATAATACCAATATTGCACTTTTAAAATGCAAAGTTAATTAATTGTGGGCATGAATTAGTATTTTAAATCTAAAAAAATGTTTAATAAGCTCTTAGGAAGTTTATAATGGCTTATTTTTCCTTACTCCAAAGCGTATTCATTCGTTCGGCCATTTTAGCTTCGAAAGGGTTGTGGCAAGGAACCCAAAAAGTGGGGTGATTGGCTTCGGCTGGCATGAATTTTTGCTGAACGAAGTTGCCAGGGTAGTCGTGTGAATACTTGTAGTCCTGACCATAGCCAAGTTCTTCCATTAATTTGGTAGGAGCATTGCGCAAGTGTAGAGGAACAGGCAGATTGCCAGTTTGTTCTACAAATTGAAGTGCTGTATTAATAGCCTTGTAAGCCGAATTACTCTTAGGAGAAGTTGCAAGATAAATGGTGCATTCGGCAAGAGGAATGCGTCCTTCTGGCCATCCTATTTTAGCCAAAATGTCGAATGTGGCATTAGCTAAAAGCATGGCGTTAGGGTTAGCGAGACCTATATCTTCACTTGCAAGAATGGCGAGTCGTCGAGCTATGAATTTAGGGTCTTCACCTCCTGCGATGAGTCGTGCGAGCCAATATATTGCAGCATCTGGGTCGCTACCTCGTACACTCTTGATGAATGCAGAGATGATATCGTAATGTAGCTCTCCATTTTTGTCGAATGCCATAGGGTTTTGTTGCAAGCGCTCGGTTACGATTTCATCGCTGATAATGAATGGTTCGTTGTCCTTAACAGCTTGCATTATGAGGTCGAGAATGTTGAGTAATTTGCGTGCATCGCCACCCGAAAAGCGTAAAAGAGCTTCGGTGCTTTCGATGCGAACTTCTCGATTGGCAAAAATTTCATCGGTAGAGATGGCTCGGTTAAGCAATTCAAGCAAATCCTCCTTTTCAAGAGGGTTTAGTACATAAACCTGAGCACGAGATAGTAGTGGACGAATAACCTCAAAAGATGGGTTCTCGGTTGTTGCTCCGATGAGTGTTACAGTGCCATTTTCAACTGCACCAAGAAGAGAGTCTTGTTGCGACTTGTTGAAACGATGAATTTCATCGATGAATAAGATAGGTCGTCCCTTTGTAAACATGCTTTGAGTGTCGCGTTTGCAACGGTCGATGACTTCTCGAACATCTTTTACGCCCGAAGTAACAGCAGAGAGTGTGTAGAAAGGAACTTGTGTTTGTTCGGCGATGATGCGTGCAATGGTGGTTTTGCCTACTCCAGGAGGCCCCCAAAGTATAAAAGAGGCAATGTTTCCCGACTCAATCATGCGACGCAAGATAGCGCCATCACCCACAAGGTGCTTTTGCCCGATGTATTCATCGAGCGTTTTAGGTCTTAATCTTTCGGCTAATGGTTCGTACATAATGGTACAAAATTATAAAATAATTGTAGAATGAGTAAAAGAAAGCAGCGAATTTTATAGTTGGAGTGATATATTTTGTGGATTTGATTAACATTTGTATCTTTGTAGGACAAATAAAATTAAGATTATGAATGCATCGGTTATAATACGCTTTGGTTTTATCGTAGCTTTATGGCTATTATTGTGCTATTTATTGTTGACAAAGGCTGCGAAAATCGATTTTATGGTGATATTTACAATAATTGCATCGGGCATAATCATTTTTGTTCCGTTATATAAGAAATATGTACGGAAAAAAAAGTAAATTTGTGATATAATTAAATTGAGAAGTTGTGTCATTATCGGATAAAAAATATATAAAAGATGCATATCCATTGCTTGGAAAGATAGATAGTCCAAGCGATTTGCGAAAATTGCGTCTGTCAGAATTGCCGACGGTGTGTGCCGAATTGCGAAAATTTATGATTGAAGCATTGTCGGAGAATCCTGGCCACTTTGCGTCGAGTATGGGCGCAGTGGAATTGACTGTGGCATTGCATTATGCACTTAATACACCATACGATAGAGTGGTGTGGGATGTGGGACATCAAGCATATAGCCATAAAATCCTTACAGGTAGACGAGATGAGTTTTATACTAATCGCAAACTCAATGGGATAAGTGGTTTCCCTAATCCCGATGAAAGTGATTGCGATTCATTTATAGCAGGACATGCATCAAATTCTATATCGGCCGGAATGGGTATGGCAGTTGCATCGCGTTTAAATAAAGATGATGTGCGCCGTAATGTTGTGGCTGTGATAGGTGATGCCTCAATTGGTGGAGGAATGGCATTTGAAGCATTGAATAATGCAAGTATAAATGCAAATAATCTACTTATTGTATTGAATGACAATGATATGGCTATAGACGAAAGTGTTGGTGCGTTGGGCGAATATATGACTCAAATCAATACTTCGGCAAGCTATAACAATCTAAGATATAAGATTTATAAAGCATTAAAGAAGTTTAATCTTATAAATGAAAAGCACAAAGGGCTAATATTGCGTTTCAATAATAGTCTAAAGGCTTTGTTGAGTAACCAGCAAAATATATTTGAGGGACTGAATGTGAGATATTTTGGTCCTTTCGATGGTCATGATGTGGAACGAGTGGTTAGAGTATTGAATGACATAAAGGATATGGATGGCCCCCGTATCTTGCATCTTAGAACAAGAAAGGGAAAAGGCTTTGAAGTGGCCGAAAAGAATCCATCGGTGTGGCATGCTCCAGGTAAATTTGACCCAGTAACAGGCGAAATCAAGAAATCGAAAGGAACGGGTGTGTTAAAATATCAAGATGTTTTCGGTAAAACATTGGTTGAACTTGCTGAGAAAAATGAAAAAATAGTGGGCGTTACAGCTGCTATGCCTTCGGGTACCTCAATGTGTGTGATGCAAGAAAAAATCCCAGAACGAACATTTGATGTGGGAATTGCTGAAGGTCACGCAGTTACATTCTCGGCAGGCTTGGCAAAAGATGGATTAAAGCCATTCTGCGCAATATATTCAACATTCTTGCAACGCGCTTACGATTCGATAATCAATGATGTAGCTATATTGAACTTGCCTGTAACATTCTGTATTGACCGTGCAGGATTAGTGGGTGAAGATGGCGTAACACATCAAGGTGCGTTTGACTTAGCGTATATGCGCTGCGTGCCAAACATGGTTGTGGCAGCACCTATGAATGAACATTGGTTGCGTAATTTGATGTTTACAGTACAATCGCGTGAAAGTGGACCTGTAGCTATTCGCTATCCACGAGGAAATGGTGTGCTTGTAGACTGGAAAAACGAATTCCAATCGGTTGAAATAGGCAAGGGTAGAAAGCTTGCTGATGGTGATAAAGTGGCTGTGCTAAGTATAGGTCATATCGGAAATAATGTGAGCCAAGTAGTTGATGAATTGAGAAATCAAGGCATCAATGTAGCTCATTATGATATGGTGTTCTTGAAACCTCTTGATGAATCGATAATGAAAGAGGTGGGAGAGAAATATAAAGCTGTTGTAACAGTTGAAGATGGAACAGTTGTTGGCGGTTTAGGAACAACTGTAGCGGATTGGTTTAACGCTCATGATTATAATGTGAAGGTGCGAAAAGTGGGTATACCTGATGAATTTGTACCTCACGGCACTATACCTGAGTTGTATAAACTATGCAAAATGGACAATGAGTCGATTAAAGAGATTGTATTGTCGTTACATAATCAATTTTGACTATGAAAATTGTAATTGCAGGAGCAGGAGAAGTTGGAATCCATTTGGCAAAATTGTTGTCAAATGAGAATCAAGATATTATAATTATCGACAAAGATGAGGAAAAGTTGGCAAAACTTGAGCCTTATAATATGCTGACGCACATAGGAAATCCTGTGTCATTTGCAACACTGCGCAATGCTGGAGTGGGTGATAGTGATTTGTTTATTGCTGTAACACCTTATGAAACCGACAATGTGCTTGCATGCGAAATAGCAAAAACGCTTGGCGCAGAGAAGACTGTAGCTCGAATAGATAATTTTGACTTTATGCAGGAGGAGAATCGTTCATTTTTTACCGAAAGAGGTATATGTGATTTGATTTATCCTGAATATTTGGCTGCAGAAGAAATGGAGATTGCGTTGAAACGCGCATGGGTGCGACATTGGTTTGAATTGTGTAATGGCGAACTTGTGATTGTTGGTGTTAAGATTAGAGAAAACGCTAAAATCGTGGGAATGCCGTTGCGCGAACTATTTAAAATGTCGAATTATGCCCACATTTCGGCTATTAAGCGAAATCATGAAACAATTATTCCTCGTGGTGATGACTATATAAGAGTTAATGATATAGTGTATATCGCAACAACTAATGGAGATATGCAAGATATCAGAGACCTTTGCGGCAAGACTGATGTTGATATCAAGAAATTGATGATAATGGGTGGTAGCCGTATTGCAGTGCAACTTGCAATGCGTGTTGATGAAACCTATAAAATCACGATTGTAGAAAGTGACTACAAACGATGTGAAGAATTGGCTGAGCAATTGCCCGATTGTAGCATTATACATGGCGATGGTCGTAATTTTGAAGTGCTTGAAGAAGAAGGCATTGCAGACATGGACGCATTTGTTGCACTTACTGACAGCTCGGAAACTAATATTTTGGCATGTCTTGCAGCCAAAGAATATGGTGTGAAAAAGACGATAGCCGAAGTAGAGAATATTCAGTTTATTTCGGAGGCCGAAACTTTGAATATTGGAACTGTCATCAATAAGAAACTACTTGCTTCAAGTAAAATTTTCCAATTTTTGCTCGATAGTGACTCTTCAACTGCAAAATGCTTGGCTCTTGCTGATGCTGAAGTGGCAGAATTAGTTGCTAAGAAAGGTTCTAAGATAACAAAGGCGAAGATTAAGGATTTGGATCTATCGCGTGACTTGACAATAGCGGGAATGCTACGAGATGGTAAAGGTTATCTTGTTCAAGGTGATACACAAATTCAAGAAGGTGACCATGTGGTTGTGTTCTGCTTATCGGGAGCAATACATAAGGTCGAAAAATTGTTTAATTGATGTTTCAAAAAAAATCAAATATCAACACTCTAATGGTAATGAGAGTAATAGGGTGGCTTCTAATGATTGAAGCTATCTTTATGATTATTCCCTTAGGTGTTAGTTTATACTATCGAGAATTTGATTGTGCAAAGTCATTCTTGTACACGATATTGATTACATTGTCGCTCGGAATGCTTACATCACATTCGATAAAGCCTTTGAATATGGATATGCATAGAAAAGAAGGTTTTTTATTGACATCGTTGGTTTGGGTGGTATTCTCAATATTCGGAATGTTGCCATTCTTGTTTTCGGGAGTGGCGTCAAATATAACTGATGCGTTTTATGAAACGATGGCAGGCTTTACGACAACAGGTTCGACGATATTTGTTGATGTAGAGAAGCTGCCTAAAGGGATATTGCTGTGGCGCTCGTTGATGCAATGGATAGGCGGTATGGGTATTATCTTGTTTACCCTTGCTGTGATACCAATGCTTAATAAATCGGGTGGTGTACAGCTCTTTAATGCCGAAGTTACGGGTATTACGCACGATAAATTGCGTCCACGAGTGAGTGGTACAGCTATAGGCTTGTGGGGCGTTTATTTGGGAATGACTGTTGTAATGGCAGTGTTCTTGATGTTTGGCCCGATGGATTGGTTTGACTCGTTGTGTCACACAATGTCATGCGTGTCGACAGGGGGATTCTCAACTAAGAATGAAAGCATAGGATTTTGGGATTCAAGATATATCGATAGCATTGTGATTGTATTTATGTTCCTTGGTGGTGTAAATTTCTCGTTGATTTACAATGCCTTGAGTGGAAAGATTAGAGTGCTTTTGGAAAATGAAGTATTGCGTTGGTATGTCTTGCTGTGCTTTATAGGAACATTAATCTGCTTTGGAGATTTGTTCTATAGAGGAGAAAATTCAAATGTTATTGATTGTCTTTTAGATTCGTTGTTCCATATTGTGGCAACAATAACTACTACTGGTTTCAGTGTGGAGAATTATTCTTGGGGACAATTTTCAATGATGGTGCTTATGCTTTTGATGATAAGTTGTGCATGTGCAGGTTCAACATCGGGCGGTTTGAAGATAGACCGTATGGCAGTGATGCTTAAGAATGTGAAGAATGAATTCATTAAGGCGTTGCACCCAAATCAGGTTACATCGGTGCGATTGAATGGTAAAGTGGTACCTTATGCACATGTTCAGCGAGTAATCGCATTCCTTGTGATATTTACTTTGATATTAGGTGTTAGTACAACAGTATTAACTCTGTTTAATATCGAAGTTTTTGATAGTTTCTTTTTGTCGTTGTCGGCATTATGTAATGTGGGATATGGCCCAGGTATTATAGGTGGCGGAATGTTTGTCGATCTACCGGTATTTGTGAAGTGGCTTCTTACATTTGACATGTTGATAGGTCGTTTGGAACTATTTACAGTGTTAATACTATTTACAAAAGGATTTTGGATTAAATAATTAGATTAAAAAAATAAATAAAATGAAAGATAAGGTATTGAGACCATTATACAGCGCAATGTTGTCGGGAATATTGATAGGGTGTGGATGTTTGATTTATATGTCGACATCAAATCCTGTGGTAGGCTCATGTTTGTTCTCGTTTGGACTTATAACTATTGTGTTAAGAGGCTATTTGCTATATACAGGAAGGATTGGATATGCATGGGATAAAGAGATTTTGAAGATGATACCAATCATATTGATAGGTAATTTGCTTGGCTCTACAATATTGTCGTGTATGGTGCCTGCAGATTCTGCACTAATAGCAAAATCGATTGCACTTACTGAACCAAAGTTGTTGAAACCTTTTGGCCGATTGTTGTTTGATAGTATCGGTTGCGGTGTGATGATGTATTTGGCAGTTGATGGCTATAAAATTAAAAATAACTTATTGTTGCTGATTTTCCCTGTGATGATATTCATATTGTGTGGATTTGAACACTCAATAGCCGATATGCTGTATTTGGGTTGCGCAGGAAAATTGTATACAATTGAAGGTATGAAGTTTATCTTGATTGTAGCATTGGGTAATGCAATAGGTGCATTATTCTTTTCATATTTCCATAGTGAAATAAAAAAGAGTAAATAATCGAGGAAAAAATAGTAGAATGGGACTGAAATTAGTAAATTTGTAAATTGTTAATTTGAAAAACAGATTTTTGTAAGGTAATGGCAAGACAAAGTGAATTTGATGATAGCGCTCTAATAGAATTGGGCGAAAATGAATCAGATAAGAAAAATAAAACAAAGCGTGGAAACGCAACAAAAGAATCGAAAAAGCCAGAAAAGGATGATAATGGAAAATCTTTCTGGCGTGGAATAGTAGAATTCTTTACGGGGAAAAGATTTAAAGTTGGAGTGGGAGCATTTTTGATGCTTCTAAGTTTGTTTGTGTTCCTATCAACAGTGTCATTTATTTTAAATGGCGGATTTGATCAAAATGTTGTTAGAGGACATAACCCTCAAGAAATATTGTCATCGGGAAATGCTCTTAAAAACTGGTGTGCAGCAGTGGGCGCGTGGATTTCATACACATTGGTGGGCAATGGTATTGGTGTGAGTGTTTTTATTCCAATATTATGGGGCGTTGTTATAAGTTTAAGATTATTCTGGAATAAAGCATTGCATTTGTTTTCGTATACAGCCATTACATTGTTGTCAACATGTACCGTGTTCATGACATTAGGAATGATTGATACATTTACAAATTCGGGATTTTATAATCTTGGTGGCAATATAGGATATGAAAACTGTGTGTATTTATCGAAACTGATAGGTACACCTGGTGTGTTTATGCTGTGCGTGTTTTTGTGGATTATTTTGGTGTTGTGTTGCAAGGATAATATTGTAGCGGCTTATAGAAAAATTGTGAGTTTGATACCACAAAAGAAAGTAGAGGAAACACCTAAAAAAGAAGAGGTAGAACAAGAACCTATGCAAGAGGAACCAGAAGAGCCTACACCAGTATTGGCCGAATTTGAAGATTATGCTCCAAAAGAACTAGTTGAGGAAGAAGTGCAAGGTGAAACTGAAGAATTGGCTCCTGTTGAAGAATTACAACCTGAAGAAGAAGTTGGAGAATTGACAAATGTAGATCCTGCAACAGGTGAGGTTGTTGGTGATATTCATATAGCTCCAAAGATTGAAATGGCTGATGGAACAATCGTAGAAGCTTATGATCCTACAAAAGATTTGTCAAGATTTAAGTTCCCTACACTCGATTTGCTTGAAGATATTCCAGTGAAGGCTGTTAATGTAGATATTGACGAACAAGAAGAAAATAAAAAGCGCATTACAGAAACCTTGCAAAATTATGGTATTGCCATCAAGAAAATTGATGTGTGCGTAGGACCGACAATTACTTTGTTTGAAATTGTGCCTGCTGATGGCGTTCGAATCACTAAGATAAAAGGACTTGAAGATGATATCGCATTAAGTTTATCTGCTTTAGGAATTAGAATTATTGCACCTATACCAGGTAGAGGAACTGTAGGTATTGAAGTGCCAAATAAGGACCCTCAAATGGTGTCGATGCGTTCGGTTATTGGTTCAAAGGCATTCCAAACAACTAAATGCGAATTGCCAATGGCATTGGGTTGTACGATTTCAAATGAAGTGCTAGTGGCCGATTTGACTAAGATGCCTCACTTACTTGTGGCTGGTGCAACTGGACAAGGTAAGTCGGTGGGATTGAATGCTATTATTACATCAATGCTATATAAGAAGCATCCAGCTGAGTTGAAGTTCGTGCTTGTTGACCCTAAACAAGTGGAATTTAGCTTGTATGGCATTCTTGAAAATCACTATCTTGCAAAATTGCCTGATGATGACGATGATTGCATCATTACAAAACCAGAAAAGGTTGTTGCAACATTAAATTCGGTTGTAACTGAAATGGAAAATCGTTACGACTTGTTGAGAAAGGCAAGAGTGCGTAATATAAAGGACTATAATAAGAAATTTACTAATCGCGAATTGAATCCAGAAAAAGGACATCAATTTTTGCCATACATTGTGGTGATAATAGATGAGTTCTGTGATTTGATCATGGAAGCTGGTAAAGATGTTGAACGCCCAATCGTGCGCATTGCACAAAAGGCTCGTGCCGTGGGTATTCATATGATTATTGCGACTCAGCGTCCATCAACTAATGTGATTACAGGCTTGATTAAAGCGAACTTCCCTGGTCGAATTGCTTTCCGTGTAACACAAATGGTGGATAGCCGAACTATTCTTGACTGTTCAGGAGCTCAACAGTTGGTTGGTAAGGGTGATATGTTGTTCTCGGCAAATGGAACAATGAATCGTATTCAATGCGCATTTATTGATACTGGTGAGGTGGAAGATATTTGTAACCATATTTCGAGCCAAGTAGGATATAAGGGTGCTTATGAATTGCCTCCTTATGTGCCAGAAGATACTGAAAACATTGAAGGTTCTCATGCTGTTAATCTAAATGACCGCGATTCGTATTTTGACGAAGCAGCCATGTTCATTGTATCGGGTGAAACAGCCTCAACATCGTCGCTTCAACGCCGATTCGGAATCGGATATAATCGTGCTGGACGATTGATGGATCAAATGGAAGCAGCTGGTATCGTGGGACCTGCTCAAGGAGGTAAACCTCGTAGAGTACTTGTAGACTCAATTCAACTAAGTAATTTGTTGAAGGGATAAGATTGATATTTATGAAGAATAAGATAATCATATCAATTGCTTTTATGTTTGTTGTTTTCGTGTGTGGCGCACAAAATGCTAACACGATAATGAACAAGGTTGTAAGCAGTTATACTTCGGCTAAAAATGTGAGCGCTGATTTTGAACTTTCTTCATCACAGTTTAAGGTTAAAGGAAATATTGTGATGAGTGGAATGAAATTCAGAATATTGGCTGGAGGTTTTAGCTGTTGGTATGATGGAACAACACAGTGGGTGTATACAACAGCCACTAAAGAAGTGAATGTGCTTGAACCAACGAGCGAGGATCTTGAAGTAAGCAATCCTTATCTGGCTGTGATGAAATATGACACGAACTATAAGGCTGTGATGAAGTCAAACACGGCTAAAAGTTATGTGGTGGAGATGGTTGCAAAAAACTCATATGTTGATATGTCAAAAATCTTGCTTACTATCGATAAGAATACATATCAGATTAAAGAGGCTGTTGCAACAATGGCTGATAATTCAACTCAAGTAATAAAATTCAGTAAATATGTGGTGAACGCAAAATTGTCGGGTAGTACATTTGTTTTTGATAGCAAAGCAGTGCCTAGTGGAACACCAGTAATTGATTTAAGATAATAAAAAACAATAACGATATGGAAAAAGAAAGAGTAAAATGCCTAATTATAGGTTCAGGTCCTGCTGGTTACACAGCAGCAATCTATACTTCCAGAGCAAATCTTAATCCAGTGCTTTATGAAGGAATGCAACCTGGAGGACAATTGACAACTACATCGGAAATTGAGAACTTTCCTGGCTATCCTGAAGGAGTGGGCGGTTTCGATATTATGGATGATATGAAGAATCAAGCATTACGCTTTAATGCTGATATTCGTGACGGATTTGTTGAATCGGTTGATTTTTCGGTGCGCCCATTTAATGTGGTTGTAGAAGGCGTAAAAGAAATTGAAGCAGATACAGTGATTATCGCTACTGGTGCGTCGGCAAAGTACTTAGGTCTTGAAGACGAAAAGAAATATGCTGGTATGGGAGTGTCGGCATGTGCTACATGTGACGGATTTTTCTATCGTAAAAAGACTGTAGCTGTAGTGGGTGGTGGAGATACTGCTTGCGAAGAAGCTGTGTATTTGAGTGGCTTGGCTAAAGAAGTGTATATGATAGTTCGTAAGGATTATTTGCGTGCTTCACAAGTGATGCAAGATAGAGTGATGAATAAAGAAAATATTCATGTTCTTTTCAATACAAATACAGTAGGTTTGTTTGGTGAAAACGGAGTAGAAGGTGCTCACCTTGTTAAGTTCAAGGGAACTCCACAAGAAGAAAAACTTGATATCGCAATTGACGGATTCTTCTTGGCTATTGGTCACACTCCAAATACAGGATTTTTGAATGGTCAAATCCAACTTGATGAAAATGGCTATATCGTAACAGAAGGTGCATCAACAAAAACTAATATCCCTGGTGTTTTTGCGGCAGGTGATGTTGCTGACCCTCACTATCGTCAAGCAATTTCGGCTGCGGGTATGGGTTGCCGAGCAGCAATCGATGCTGAGCGCTATTTGACTGACAACAACTTGAAATAAGAAAAAACAATTCAAAATAATTGAATGCTATTGAAGATTGCTGAGGCTGTTAAAGGTTCTTGGCAATCTTTTTTTTGAGGGGATATGGGTGTGGGCGTGTAAAAATGTGTTATTGTGTGTGTGGGTGTGAAAATTAGTTGTTATCTTTGCTAATTAAGAATGATGATTTGAAATGAAAAAGATATTAGTTACAATTGCGATATTGTTGTGCCTGTGTGTGAATGCCATGGCACAAAGTGTAGGCTTTTCGGGAAACAGTCGCTCGGTGTGGGAATGTGTACCTGAAAAAAATACAGGATTGGATAAATTGTATGTGCTATATGATGTGCCGGGAGTGTCTATGAGCTATAAAGCTGCTGATGCTAATACTGTTGTAAAATGGTATAAGTATGGCACAATGGGTGGCGGCTATGCTGAAGAATTGACTAATATCGTGAAAAATGGTGTAACAACAACGCTACAACAAGTGGTGGGTAATTGCGGATATATTGTTGAAGAGGGCGATCATCGCACTTACTTGTGGGTCGTGGATTATTCTCAATATTATTTGACTTTGACTTCAATTGAGCCTGCAGAAGAACAAGATTGTGGTAGTGTGGCATTGAATGTGCTAGGTAGCGGTAATGATATATATTATACTGCGATTAATGGTGTTAATAAAAAACTGAGCAGAGAGATTTCTCTTTCATATTCTACACTTGAGTGGGATAGTGATGCAAAGCAATGGAATCAAAAGGATGTGGATAAAAAGTATGAAGGCTTTAAATCGTCGATTTACGAAATAGCTCCATTGTGCAACACATCATTTACATTGTCGGGAGATCGATTCTTGGAATTCTGGGGAGAGCATGCTGATGTAACTTATGACGGATATATTGCTCAGTCGATAGATGTGCAAACTGTGGCAGAACAAGCCGAACGAGAAGCTCCTAATGAGAAAAAAGATGGAGAAGGTGCAGCGTTGGGTGGTTCGGCTCCTGTGGATATAACTTTTACTGCATATCCTACTGATGCTGTGGCTCAGCGAGAATGGCAGATGTCGCAGAGCCCTGAGTTTGAAACTGTAGAAAGTGTGTGCAACGATGATGTGTTACAAGAAACGCTAACTGAATCAGGAACATTTTACTATAGATATGTGTGCAAGAATGCAAGTGGTAGTTGTGAAGCTATGGGGGAAACATACACAGTGTCGATAGGGGAATCGAGCTTGATATGTCCTAATGCATTTTCACCAACAGCTACGCCAGGTGTGAATGATGAATGGCGTGTGCAATATAAGTCGATAGTGAAGTTTAGGTGTTGGATTTTTAGCCGATGGGGTGTACAATTGTGCGAATTGACTGATCCTTCGCAAGGTTGGGACGGAAAATATAAAGGTAAAAATGTAGGCACAGGAGTGTATTATTATGTGATACAAGCCGAAGGTTCCGATGGTAAAGAATATAAGTTGAAAGGTGATATAAATATAATCAACTATAATGAATCGAATGGTTCAGTGGATAACTCGGGAGAAGGAGTGGTTGAATAGAATGTGATAAAGGAGTATTACTATGAAATTGAATGGAGACGATGTGGAATGCGTGTCGGTGTATGGAGCGCGTGTTCATAATCTTAAAAATATAGATGTAGAAATTCCTCACGGGAAACTTACTGTAATTACTGGCTTGAGTGGTAGCGGAAAGTCTTCTCTTGCTTTTGATACAATATTTGCAGAAGGGCAACGCCGTTATCTCGAAACATTTTCGGCTTATGCTCGAAATATGCTTGGTGTGCTTGAACGCCCTGATGTGGATAAGATTACGGGATTGAGTCCGGTGATTTCGATAGAGCAGAAGACTGTGAACAAGAACCCCCGAAGCACGATAGGTACAACGACCGAGGTGTATGATTTTCTGCGTTTGCTTTATGCTCGAGCATCTGAAGCATACTCTTATGTGTCGGGTGCAAAAATGGTAAAGTATACCGAGGAGAAAATATTGTCGCTTATCCTTGAGAAATATGAAGGGAAGCGAATATATATCTTGTCGCCTGTAGTAAAGAATAGAAAGGGACATTATAAGGAACTTTTTGAGCAATTGCGTAAGAAAGGATTTGTAACAACTCGTGTTGATGGCGAGTTGCGCGAAATCATGTTCGGAATGAAGCTCGATCGTTATAAAAATCACAATGTAGAAATTGTGGTGGATAAGTTGAGGGTCGCATCTAAAGATGTTACAAGACTGAAAGAATCGGTGAATGTAGCCTTCAAGCAGGGTAGCGGTCAATTAATGATTCTGGAGGATGAAACGGGTGAAATAGGCCATTATAGTAGAATGCTGATGGACCCGGAGACTGGTTTGTCGTATGCAGAGCCTGCGCCTCATAATTTCTCGTTCAATTCACCACAAGGAGCATGTCATAAGTGTAAAGGCTTGGGATATGTGAACGAAATCGATAGAGAAAAGATAATGCCCGATATGAATGCGTCAATATATGACGGAGGTATTCTTCCTTTGGGTAAATATAAAAACACATTAATATTTTGGCAGATAGAAGCGATCTGTGAGAAATATGATGTGGACTTGAAAACTCCATTGAAAGATCTGCCAGAGGTGGCTATTGATGATATAATGAATGGGACAGAGGAACGACTTGTGATAAATAATGAAACAATGAGTACCTCGAACTATTTTATGTCGTATGATGGTCTTGTGAAATATATAGAGATGCAACAAGCAGAGGAAGCTGATATGCAAGCTCAGAAGTGGGCAGGTCAGTTCTTTTCGCGAATAGAATGTCCTAAGTGCAAGGGCGCAAGATTGAATAACGAAGCATTACATTATTATATAGGTGGTAAAAACATTGCTGAAGTGGCGTCGATGGATATCTCAGAGCTAAGGGAATGGATGCTTGGGATAGAAAAGGTGATGACCGAGCATCAATGGCAAATTGCGAGCGAAATAGTTAAGGAAATTAATGGTCGCTTGGGATTTCTTGTAGATGTTGGTTTGGGCTATTTATCGCTAAATAGAAATTCGGCAACATTGTCGGGTGGGGAAAGCCAACGAATAAGATTGGCAACGCAAATTGGTTCACAATTGGTGAATGTGTTGTATATACTTGATGAGCCAAGTATAGGACTTCATCAAAGAGATAATCAACGCTTGATTGATTCGTTGAAAGCTTTGCGTGATACGGGTAATTCTATAATGGTGGTTGAACATGATAAGGATATGATGCTTGAGGCTGATTATATTGTTGATATAGGTCCTAAAGCTGGTCGAAAGGGTGGCCATATCGTTTTTGCGGGAACACCAAAAGAAATGCTTGAGTCCCATACAGTGACGGCTGATTATTTGAATGGAACAAAGATGATAGAAGTGCCAACTGAGCGTAGGGCTGGTAATGGAAAAATATTGGGCTTGAGAGGTTGTAATGGGCATAACTTGAAGAATGTTGATGTTGATTTCCCATTAGGTACATTTATATGTGTAACTGGTGTGAGTGGAAGTGGAAAGTCAAGTTTGATAAATGGAACGCTTCAGCCAATTCTAAGTCAGAAATTCTATAGGTCGTCGATGCAGCCACTTGCGTACAAAGAAATTGTTGGTCTTGAGAATGTCGATAAAGTGGTTACGGTGGATCAATCTCCATTGGGTCGTTCACCTCGATCCAATCCTGCAACTTATACTGGTGTGTTTGCTGATATAAGAAGTGTATTTGTGAACTTGCCCGAAGCAAAGATGAGAGGTTATAAACCTGGACGATTCTCATTTAATGTAAAAGGTGGGCGTTGTGAAGTTTGTAAGGGAAATGGCTACAAGACTGTAGAAATGAATTTCTTGCCCGATGTGCTTGTGAAGTGTGAAGAATGTAATGGAAAGCGCTATAATAGAGAAACATTGGAAGTAAAATTCAAAGGAAAGTCGATTGCTGAAGTCCTTGACATGACGATAAATCAAGCCGTAGAGTTTTTTGAAAATATTCCCGCAATTCTCAGCAAGATAAAAGTGCTACAAGAAGTAGGGCTTGGTTATATTAAATTGGGACAACCTTCAAGTACTTTGTCGGGAGGGGAGTGTCAGCGAGTGAAACTTGCAACAGAACTTTCGAAACGCGACACAGGAAAGACCTTGTATATATTAGATGAGCCAACTACAGGACTACATTTTGAGGATATAAAAATTTTGTTAGATGTATTGAATAAATTGGTAAAAAAAGGAAATACTATAATTGTGATAGAACATAACCTTGATGTGATAAAGTGTGCTGATTATGTCATAGACTTAGGTCCAGAGGGTGGGCGTAATGGAGGACAAATTATGGCATTTGGAACTCCAGAAAGTGTGGCAAAGTGCAAAGAATCGATTACAGCTAAGTATATTAAGAGGGAATTAGAAGGGTAAGAAGAGTTTGTGTATGGTTTGAGCCAAATTTTGGTGTAAAAATCGTCTAAAATTAATTTTTAGGCGATTTTTTTGTGTCGATTTGTGAAGTTGACACTTGAAGGCTAAAGTCTTGATATAAAGTGTGTTGTAAATGATTTGGTGTGCGTTTAAGTGTCTGAGATTTGCACAAGAATTGTGAATTTGAGGGGAAATAGGATGTTTTTGTAAATTTTCAAAGGAAATCGAGTTAGGTAAAATGCCAAAGAAATTGTTTAAAAATGAAAACACTTGGCGATGTATCTCGTTTGTCGATGTAAATGTGCCTGTTTAGAATGATAAAGAGTGTAGAAATGAGAATATAGCTAAATTTAGGATTATGAGTGTGTGTAAAATTGAAAATTTACGATTCATAAGCATAGAAATTAACCTTAAAGTATGTGTTATGGAAAATTAACAAAGTTTGTAAACATGGTTTAATCAATGAGTTGCAACAAATATGTTAAAGTAAAAATGTATTATGTGTGGAATGGTGGATTTTTGATGATTTGATACGGTGTTTAAGGTGTAAACAAATGAAAAACAACGAGATAGAGTTATGTATTAAAGTATTGCTTTAATTAATGGCTTGATATCATAAATTTGCGTTCTGATATTATGTTTTCAATTGATAATAAAGAAAAAATTTGATATTTGCATTGAGAAATTTGCATTATTCAATAATTGTAATTACATTTGCAATGTGAAATTTATAAATCAAAACACAAAAAAATGAGCATTGTAAGCCGAATAAAGCTGTTTTTATCAGAGAATGGAATTGCAAATTCAATTTTTGCTGATAAATGTGAGATTCCACGACCAAGTGTATCACAACTTTTAAATGGTAGAAATAAGAAAGTAAGCGATGATGTGTTGACTAAAATACATCTTGCCTACCCTGAGTTGTCGATGATGTGGTTAATGTTTGGTGAAGGTAATATGTGTGTGGGTGTTGGTCAAAATGTAACCACTGCAAGAGATGCTCAACCTCGTGAGAATTCATTATTTCAAGATGAATTGGATGATGATGTTGAATATGAAACAACTTCTCAGAGTGAAAATCCAGTTGCAGAAGTGCTTCAATCGTTGTCTAAAAATCTTGTTAAAAAACAAGATGGAGCTGTTGTTGAAAACAGTGGAAAGAGGATTGTGAATGTGATGGTGTTTTATTCGGATAGTAGTTTTGATTCATTTGTGCCAAATAAATAAGTAATTTTTTTGTGTCGGAAATATATATTTTGTAGCTTTGTAGGTACATTATATATATAAATCGAGATGAAAAAATATATATCAGATTTTGTCGTAGAGTCAAGTGTGAAATTGCACGCTAATTATGGACTCCTAAAATTGAAGCCTGTAGAAGGCAATTTGCCTGAAATTTTGCCAGGTCAATTTTGTCAAATTGAGGTAAAAAATTCCAAAAATACATTCTTGCGTCGTCCTATTTCAGTGAATTATGTGGATTATGAAGCTAATTTGCTGTGGTTGCTTGTGCGTAGAGCTGGAGAAGGAACCAATTCTTTGGTTGATACCCTTGAAGGCGAAATCGTGAATGTAGTGTATCCAATGGGTAATGGATTTACTATGCCAGAAGATAAGCAAAAGCGTTTGTTGCTTATTGGTGGTGGCGTGGGTGTAGCTCCATTACTATATTTTGGTGAAGCTTTGAAGAAAGCTGGTGTAGAGGTGAATTTCTTGCTTGGAGCGAGATCTAAGAATGATTTGCTTGAGCTTGAAGAGTTTGAAAAACGAGGCAATGTGTATTTGTCTACTGAAGATGGTTCGGTGGGCGAGAAAGGCTTCGTAACCACTCATTCGGTGCTTTCAGAAAAGTGGGATATGATATCTTGTTGCGGTCCTATGCCTATGATGAAGGCTGTAGCAAAGTATGCTGTTGAAAATGGTGTTGATTGTGAAGTGTCGCTTGAAAATGTGATGGCATGTGGCGTTGGAGCTTGCTTGTGTTGCGTAGAAGATACTCACGACCACGGAAATGTGTGTGTATGTAAAGAAGGTCCTGTATTTAATATAAAGAGATTGAAATGGTAGATTTAAGTGTAAATATAGGTAAATTGAAGCTAAAGAATCCAGTTCTTACAGCTTCAGGAACATTCGGATATGGTGAAGAATATGCCGATTTTGTGGATTTGAATCGCTTGGGAGGCTTTATCGTTAAGGGTACAACTCTCAATCATCGTGAGGGAAATCCTTATCCTCGCATGGTAGAAACTCCATCGGGTATGCTTAATGCTGTAGGATTGCAAAATAAGGGCGTAGATTACTTTATAAATGAGATATATCCACGCATTAAAGATGTGGATTCGCAAGTAATTGTGAATGTATCGGGCGCATGTCTTGAAGATTATGTGAAGGTGTGCGAAAAGCTTGCTCCACTTGATAAAATTGAGGCTGTAGAAATCAATATTTCATGTCCTAATGTGAAACAAGGTGGTATGGCATTTGGTACAACTTGCGCTGGTGCAGAAAGTGTTACAAAGGCTATTCGTGATGCATACGACAAGACAATGATTGTGAAGTTGTCGCCTAATGTAACTGATATTGCAGAGATTGCTCGTGCTGTAGAAGTTGCAGGAGCTGATGCTGTGTCGCTTACAAACACATTCCTTGGAATGGCTATCAATGTTGAAACACAACGCCCATATCTATCTACTATCACTGGAGGGCTTTCAGGAGCTTGTATTCGTCCTATCGCTGTGCGAATGGTATGGCAGGTAGCTAATGCGGTGAAGATTCCTGTAGTGGGCTTAGGGGGCATTATGAATGGCCGTGATGCTGTTGAATTCATGCTTGCTGGTGCAACGGCAATACAAGTGGGTACAGCTAATTTCGTAGATCCTTCGGTTACAGTTAAGATTGTGGACTATATCGAAGACTATATGAAGCGTCATGGCATTGAAAAGGCAACAGATCTTATCGGTGCAATGAAACGATAAAAAGTTTCTTAAATGAGATAATAAAAATGGCGGTTGGATAGCCCAATCGCCATTTTCATTGTTGTTTATCTCTTTTAATTATAAAAGATTGATAGAACGCTTAAGGAAATTGTTGAGGGCTTCGCCTTTTAGAAGGCCATTTCCGAGTAACGCGATGTCAACCAATTGTTTAACCTTGTCGTTAGATGCAGCATAATCGCTGATAGCCTTGTTTTCTTCGTTGCGAATGTCTTCGGCTTTCTTTTCAAGTGCTGATGCTTCATCTTTCTTGTTATCATCCTTGCGAGCTTCTTCAAGAGCGTTATTTGTGTTGGCAAGCGATATCTCGAGTGGTTCTACGCTTGATTTAAGGGCTGTTTCAGCCTCTGCGATAACCTTTTTGATAACAGCATGCTCAGTGTTGATGATCATGTTGTAGCTATCAGGTAGCTCGCCGTAGAAGCTCATTCCTGGTTGCATAGCTGCCATTTCTTTCATGCGACGCATATATTCGCTTTGAGTAAGAATGATAGGGTTCTCATCGGCTCCAAGAGCTTCGAATGATACATAGAAGTCGCTCTTTTCGAGTGCAGGAACTTGCGACTTGAAAAGGGTTGTTGTGATGGTGCGTTGAAGAGGTGTGATGTCGGAATCCTTTTTGTTGTCCTTAGGTATAAGGTTGCTGATTACATCGGCGTCAACACGCGCAAAACGGCTCTTTTCAAACTTTTGTTCAAGCATACCGATGAAGTGAGAGTCAAGTTGGCCATTCATCATGAGCACATTGTAGCCCTTTTCGGTAGCGGCTTTGATGTGGGTGTATTGGTCTTCCTTGTCGGTTGCGTATAGATAAACAAGATTACCGTCCTTATCGGTTTGGTTGTCTTTGATAAGAGTTTTGTATTCTTCGAAGTTGAAATATTGCTTTTCGGTGTCGACAAGAAGAGCGTATTTCATTGCTGATTCGCAGAACTTTTCGTCGGTTAGCATACCATATTCGATAAATACCTTGATGTCGTTCCACTTTTCTTCGAAGTTCTTACGGTCCTTGCGTGCAATTTCTTCAAGTCGTGATGATACTTTCTTTGTGATGTGTGAAGAAATTTTCTTTACATTAGTGTCGCTTTGAAGGTAAGAACGAGATACATTCAATGGAATGTCTGGAGAGTCGATAACACCTTGCAATAGCATCAAGAAATCGGGTACAACGCCTTCTACTTGGTCGGTAACATACACTTGGTTGCAGTAGAGTTGGATACGATTCTTATTGATGTCAATGTTATTCTTAATCTTAGGGAAATAAAGAATACCTGTGAGGTTGAAAGGGAAGTCCACATTGAGATGAATCCAGAATAGAGGATCGTCTTGTCCAGGGTGTAGTTCGTGATAGAACTTGATGTAGTCTTCGTCGGTCAATCCGGCAGGCTTCTTAGTCCATAGAGGTTCTACATTGTTGATTACATTGTCCTCGTCGGTGTCGACATATTTACCGTCTTCCCACTTTTGTTGCTTGCCACACACGATAGGAACAGGCAAGAAACGGCAATATTTCTTCAAAAGGGCTTCGATACGAGCTTTTTCGAGGAACTCTTTGCTTTCTTCGTCGATGTGAAGAATGATTTCGGTGCCGCGTTCAGCCTTTTCGATTTCGGTCATTTCATATTCAGGGCTTCCGTCGCATACCCAGCTCATTGCTTTTGCACCTTCTTTATAAGAAAGAGTGCGTATTTCGACCTTCTTTGATACCATAAATGCTGAGTAGAAACCAAGACCGAAGTGTCCGATGATTGCATTAGCATCGTTCTTGTACTTTGCAAGGAATTCTTCAGCACCAGAGAATGCAATTTGATTGATGTATCGGTCAATATCTTCGGCAGTCATACCGATACCATGATCGCTTACAGTAAGAGTGCCGTTTTCTTTGTCGATAGTAACGGTTACCGCTGTGTTGTCGATAGTGCCATTAAACTCGCCATGTGAAGCAAGAGTGCGAAGCTTTTGAGTGGCATCGACAGCATTTGATACAAGTTCACGAAGGAAAATTTCGTGATCGCTATATAAGAACTTCTTAATTACGGGGAAAATGTTTTCGGTAGTTACCCCAATTGATCCTTTTTGCATAGTATATTGTAGTATTTAGTTTATTCTATAACAATTATGAGCAAAAAAAGTGCCATAAGGAGTGAATGTGCCATTTTTGCAGAAAAAAGTAGGTGTGAGAATGAATTTGTTGCGGGAAATGTTCTTTAAATGATGAAAATGGGTGTAATTTAAGATTGTTTTAATTTGGTGGGAAAGTAAGTTGCCCATGCTTGAGATAATTTTGCAGTGTAAATGATACAAAAAGAACAATTAACGCTTAAATATATTATAAATATGAAGACAATGGCTTTAAATTCAGTGCAAAACAATGAATCTCAATTGAAATCTTTAAGTCAAGTGATGAATGCTATGGGAAAGGCAATCGTTGAACATGTTAAAAGTGAAGACACAATGGCTGTTATTATGGCAATTTGCGTGGTATTTGTAATGGCGGCGGTAGTTATGAATGATGTGGTGATGATAGCAGCGTCGGGTGGTGTGTTTTTGTTTACATTATTATCGATGCTCTGTCGTTGGACAAAATTGCCCGAGGAAAAGTAATGAATAAATGAATTTGGGTTGTAAAAATTGAGAAAGAGCCCACTTATCCTAATAAATGGATAGGTGGGCCCTTTGTATTGAATAGATTATAATCTTTGGATTATAGTTCAATAGCATTGGTTACCTTTTCGGGAAGGAGCGCAATGTCAATCACTTCCTTGATGTTGCTAACATAATGGAATGTTAGGCCTTTAAGGTAGATGTCCTTGATTTCATCGATGTCCTTGCGGTTTTCTTGGCAAAGGATGATGTCGGTGATGCCAGCACGCTTAGCTGCAAGAATTTTTTCTTTAATACCACCTACAGGAAGCACTTTGCCTCGAAGTGTGATTTCGCCTGTCATAGCAAGGTTAGGGCGCACTTTGCGTTGTGTGAACGATGACGCAAGCGATGTTACCATTGTTACACCAGCCGATGGACCGTCCTTAGGAATAGCACCTTCGGGGACATGGATGTGAACATTATATTTGTCGAACAATTCGTAGTCGATGCCGAATAGCGAGCTGTGCGACTTAAGGTATTGCATAGCAATAACAGCCGATTCTTTCATTACATCGCCAAGGTTACCTGTGAGAGTGAGCTTTTCACCCTTGCCGCGTGATAGAGACGATTCTACAAATAGGATTTCGCCACCTACGGCAGTCCAAGCAAGCCCTGTAACCACACCAGCAAAGTCGTTGCCTTCGTATTGGTCCTTAGTGTATTCTTCGGCACCGAGGAACTCTTTGAGATTGGTTAGAGTGATTGTCTTAGGGAACTCGCTGTCGGCAGCCTTGAGTCGAGCGCAACGACGAAGTACCTTAGCAATCTTCTTGTCGAGTTCGCGAACGCCCGATTCACGAGTGTAAGATTCGATAATCTTAGACACGGCAGGCTTATTGAAGTCGATTTCCTTAGGCGCAAAGCCATGTTCCTCAAGTTGCTTAGGGATGAGGTGCTTTTTAGCTATTTCTACCTTTTCTTCCATTATGTAACCATTAATCTCGATGATTTCCATACGGTCGAGAAGTGGTTGCGATAGGTTTTGTAGTGAATTAGCCGTAGCAATGAACAAAATCTTCGATAGGTCGTAATCCATATCGATATAATTGTCGTGGAAATGGCTGTTTTGTTCAGGGTCGAGTACTTCGAGCAATGCTGAAGATGGGTCGCCCTTGAAATCCTTTCCAAGTTTGTCGATTTCATCGAGAACGAACACTGGGTTAGAGCTTTCGCACTTGCGCAATGCATCGATGATTCGTCCTGGCATAGCTCCGATGTAGGTGCGACGGTGTCCACGAATTTCGGCTTCATCGTGCAAGCCACCAAGCGAAACTCGTGCGTATTTGCGACCGAGTGCATCGGCAACCGACTTACCAAGAGAAGTTTTACCAACTCCTGGAGGGCCATAAAGGCAAATGATAGGAGATTTCATATCGCCACGCAATTTTAGCACTGAAAGGTGCTCAAGAATACGATCTTTCACCTTGTCGAGTCCGTAGTGGTCGTGGTTTAGCTTGCTCTCAACTGTTTTGAGATTGAACTTGTCGACTGTGAACACATTCCAAGGAAGGTTCAACAATGTGTCCAAGTAGCTATATTGCACATTGTAATCGGGCGATTGAGGATTGATTCGTTCAAGTTTTCTCAATTCCTTTTGGAAAGCCTTTGCTGTTTCTTCGCTCCATTTCTTTTTCTTAGCGCGTTCTTCAAGTTCGGCAATTTCGTCTTCAGATGTGCCAAGTTCGTCTTGAATTGTACGAATTTGTTGTTGAAGGAAGTGCTCGCGTTGTTGTTGTGACAAGTCTTCGCGAGTTTTTGATTGAATATCAGCCTTCAATTCAAGGAATTGTGCTTCCTTTGACAAAATGGCATACAATTTATAGGCGCGCTTCTTGATAGAGCGTTCTTGCAATAGGTTTTGCTTCTCGGTAGGAGAGAAAGGGATGTTGGTTGCAAGGAAATTGATGAGGTAGATAGGGTTGTCGATGTTTTTGATTGCAAAAGCCATTTCTTGTCCACCTTCAGTGAGGTTACGCAAGATGTTGAATGTTAGTTCTTTGAGCGACATTGCAATCACCTCAAATTCCTTGTCGTTTTCGAAAGGCATCACTTCGTCGAGCAACGAAATGCGTCCACGAAGATAAGGCGATGCTTCGGTCAAATCATCGAGATGAAAAACAGAGCGTCCTTGTAGGATTACATTGGTAGAGCCATCGCCAAGTTCGAGTACTTTAACCACATCGGCAACTACGCCCACCTCATAAAGGTCGTTGAGCCAAGGGTCTTCAACCTTGCTGTTGCGTTGACACACCACACCGATAGGCTTATTGGTGCGTTGTACCTCATTGATGAGTTTTAACGACTTGTCTCGGCCCACAGCAATAGGGAGTGTTACTCCTGGGAATAGCACCATATTTCTTAGCGCAAGAATAGGAATATCCTGTCCGTCAAGTTTCTGGATATCTTCCTCGTTGCCTACTTCACCTTTTATTTCGGCAAATATTGGCATAATTCGGGCAGAACTTTCTTCGCTCATATCAAAGTCTTTGAATTTCATATTGTATTGCTATATATTATTCGTATTGTATTTAGATTGTAGTTATAACAAATTAAGTGCCAAAATTACATATTTTCATTCTATTGGAGAATTTTATTAGGAAATTTTATAAAAGTTAGAATGGTTGATATGATATTGGGAACAATATATTGAATGTTATAAAAGTTAAACGAGCGGAGAATCGTGAGAGATTTCCGCTCGTTTGGGAGTGTATTATTTGTATTAAGTTGATTGTTGTTTTAATTGTTAAAACATAATTGGCCGTCGTTAAGTTCAATCGTGATAGGGCGTGAGCCGTCGACTTTTTGTGCTAAAATGTCCTTCGATAATTGGTTGAGGACGAGTCGTTGGATTACGCGTTTCACAGGTCTTGCACCAAATTCGGGATCGTAGCCTTCTTTGCCAAGATATTTGAGCGCATCGTTGGTTACATCAAGCTTGATACCATTCTTTGCAAGCATTTTCTTGATGCTATTGATTTGCAAACCTACGATTTCGAGAATTTCTTTTTCGTTGAGCGGTGTGAACATTATAATTTCATCGATACGATTAAGAAATTCAGGACGAATTGTCTTCTTAAGCATTTCAAGAACATCATTTTTAGTGCTTTCGATGACTTCGTAACGATTGTTGTCGTTAAGACCTTGCATGCGCTCACGAATGAGGGCAGAGCCGAGATTAGAAGTCATGATGATGATAGTGTTTTTGAAATTGACAAGTCTACCTTTATTGTCGGTCAATCGTCCGTCGTCGAGCACTTGTAGTAGCACATTGAATACATCGGGATGAGCCTTTTCAATTTCGTCGAAAAGCACTACAGAATAAGGCTTGCGACGCACTGCTTCAGTGAGTTGTCCTCCTTCGTCATAGCCCACATATCCAGGAGGTGAACCAATGAGGCGAGTAACCGAGAACTTTTCTTGATATTCGCTCATGTCGATGCGAGTCATCATATTTTCATCGTCGAACAGATAGTCGGCAAGAGCTTTTGCAAGTTCAGTTTTACCCACACCTGTTGTGCCGAGGAAGATGAATGAACCAAGAGGGCGGCGAGGGTCGTTAAGCCCAGCTCGACTGCGTCGCACAGCATCGGCAACGGCGCAAATAGCTTCGTCTTGACCGATGACGCGTTTGTGTAGTTCTTCTTCGAGGTGAAGGAGCTTTTCGCGTTCACTTTGCACCATTTTGCTCACAGGAATGCCAGTCCAATGCGATACGACATCGGCGATGTCTTCGGCATCGATTTCTTCCTTGATGAGAGCCTTGTCGCCTTGCATTGAGTGAAGTTGTTCTTGAATGGCTAAGTTCTCATCTTGTTTTTGCTTAATGCGAGAGTAGCGAATTTCTGCCACTTTGGCGTAATCGCCATCTCGTTCGGCACGCTCAGCTTCGAAATTGAGTTGTTCGATGTCAACCTTGTTTTGTTGAATCTTATTGATAAGTTCTTTTTCGGCTTTCCACTTAGCAGTGTATTCCTTTTGCTCGTCGCCGAGGTTTGCCAGTTCTTGGTCGATTTGCTTCACCTTGTTGTTGTCGCCTTCGCGCTTGATAGCTTCTCGCTCGATTTCGAGTTGTGCAATGCGACGATTGATGTCGTCGAGCACTTGTGGCACAGAATCGATTTCCATACGGAGTTTAGCTGCAGCTTCGTCTATTAGGTCGATAGCCTTATCAGGAAGGAAACGGTCGGTAATGTATCGTTCGGAAAGTTGAACGGCAGCAATAATAGCCTCGTCTCGAATGCGCACATGGTGGTGATTTTCGTAGCGTTCCTTCAAGCCACGAAGGATGGCAATAGCGCTTTCTTCATCGGGTTCGTCGACCATAACCTTTTGGAAACGGCGTTCAAGAGCTTTATCTTTTTCGAAATATTTCTGATATTCATCGAGAGTAGTTGCTCCGATACTACGCAATTCGCCACGCGCAAGGGCAGGCTTGAGAATGTTGGCAGCGTCCATAGCACCTTCGCCTTTGCCAGCGCCCACAAGGGTGTGGATTTCGTCGATGAATAGAATGATTTCGCCGTCGGATTGAACGATTTCGTTAACGATAGATTTCAATCGTTCTTCAAATTCACCTTTATACTTAGCTCCAGCCACAAGTGCACCCATGTCGAGCGAAAATACTTGTTTCGAGCGAAGATTTTCGGGAACATCACCACGCACGATGCGTTGTGCAAGACCTTCGGCAATAGCAGTCTTACCTGTACCTGGCTCGCCTATAAGCATAGGGTTATTCTTGGTGCGACGGCTAAGAATTTGAAGTACGCGGCGTATTTCTTCATCTCGACCAATAACTGGGTCGAGCTTGCCAGTGCGAGCGCGTTCGTTTAGGTTGATAGCATATTTGCTAAGGGCATTATATTGTTCCTCGGCACTTTGACTCGATGCAGTTTTTCCTTTGCGAAGTTCGGCAATGGCTGATTCGAGATCTTTTGCTGTCATTCCAGCATGCTTAAGGATAGTAGCAATGCTGTTGTTGGTTTGCAGAATACCCATGAGCATCGATTCGACAGTAACATATTCATCGCCTTGCTTCTTAGCGAAATCAAGGGCTTTGGTGAGTGCGTCGTTAGAATCTTTGCTAAGATATGGCTCCTGTCCACCACTTATGCGAGGGAATTTAGATATTTCGTTATCGATAGATTGGATAATCATCTTATCGTTCAATCCGAGTTTCTGGAAGATGAATTTAAGCACCGATTCACCTTCTTCAATCATAGCTTTCAGCAAGTGAGCAGGCTCTATGGCTTGATTTTGATTGCCACGAGCTATATGCACTGCTTTTTGTATAGCTTCTTGTGATTTGATAGTAAAGTTGTTGAAATTCATAACTATTGTTTTTGATGGTTTAAATTATATTGTTGGGCTATCATACTATAAACATTGTAGTAATAATCCTGTTCGAAAATAATATATACAAATGGTGTGCCAACTGCATTTTTGTCGCAAAAAGGGAAGAAATGGCAGATTAGATATTATACATGTTGTGCGTTCTAATATACATTGAATTCTTATTGTTATAAAAAAGGCGATGCGTCAAAGTGCATCGCCTTAGTGTTTATAAAAATGTTTTATTCAAAACAATTACTTTAGATTATCGCGAACGGTGTCGAGGTATTGTTTCATAGCCTCGCTGTCGCGTTCTTTTACGATAGCTTGCAAGTGGCTTAGCTGCGCTTGAATCTTTTCGAGTTGCTCACCTGTGTGAGGGTTGAAAAGGATTTCTTGAAGTAGGTAATCATCTTCTGACATCAGTCCGTGTGCAATAGCCATGTGACGCTTGAATGTGGTACCTGGAGCTTCTTGATGCTTCATTACGCTTGCAAATACTAATGTGCTTGCAAATGGGATTGAAAGCGAGAATGCGATAGTTTCGTCGTGTTGTTGGAACGAGTATTCAAAGATGTTGAGATGCAGTTCGCTGTATAGGTCTTTGAAAAATACTTTGCCCATGTGGTCGCTTTCGGAAATGATAATGGCATTTTCGCTCGATAGGTTGCTCAATGAAGCGAAAGTAGGGCCGAACATAGGGTGTGTACTCACGAATGGGTGTCCGGCTTTTGCGTAAAATTCGGCAAGCCCAGTCTTAACCGATGCGATGTCGGAAATAATACAATTTTTAGGCAAATGGGGTAGTACAGCCTCAAATGCTGGGATAGTGTATTTTACTGTTGCAGCATTGATTACAAGTTCGGGTGCGAATTCGGCCACTTCCTCATAGGTAGTCATGCGTTGAGTGTTGAAAGTGAAACGCAGCTTTTGAGGATTGGTGTCGAAAACAGCCACTTTGTGTTTGAAACTGAGTACATCACAGAAGAATGTACCCATTTTGCCTGCTCCTAAGATTAGAATTTTCATATTGAATAAAGTGTATTAGATTTTTCTACCGTTAATAATTTCAATTTGTTGACGAACTGATTCTTCGTGAATAGCTTGAAGGACAGTCTTCATAAAGTCGCCACTCATGCCCATTTCTTCGGCCAGTTTGATACGAGACTTTAAGATGTCGTCGTATCGACCAGTTTGAACTACTTGCATGTGGTGTTCCTTCTTGTATTGACCGATTTCGCGACACACGCGCATACGCTTGCTAAGAACTTCGATGAGGTCGTTGTCGAGTTCGTCGATTTGTTGGCGAAGAAGGTTGAGGTTTTCGGTTGTTTGCGATGTTGCGCGCACAACAAGAGTGTTCAAAATGTAATTAAGTACATCAGGAGTAACTTGTTGGCTCTTGTCGCTCCAAGCACAATCAGGATCACAGTGAGATTCGATTATAAGACCTTCAAATCCCATGTCGATGGCTTGTTGAGAGATAGGTGCAATGAGTTCGCGTAGTCCACCGATGTGAGAAGGGTCGCAGAAGATTGGTAGGTTTGGAATGCGACGGTGCAATTCGATAGGAATGTGCCATTGTGGCATGTTGCGATATAGGTGTTTGCCGTAAGCGCTAAAACCACGGTGAATAGCACCAAGTTTGCGAATACCTGCGTTGTAGATGCGTTGCAATGCACCAATCCAAAGTTCGATATCTGGGTTGACAGGGTTTTTAACAAGGACAATCTTGTCTTCGTGTCCCACAAGTGCATCGGCAATTTCTTGCATAGCGAAAGGGTTGGCAGAAGTGCGTGCGCCAATCCAAAGAATATCGATGTCGGCTTCAAGAGCTGCTTCGACATGAGCCTTGGTAGCGACTTCGGTACATGTATACATGCCAGTTTCTTCCTTGACGCGTTTCAACCAAGCAAGACCTTCGACACCAACACCTTCAAAACCACCTGGTTTGGTGCGAGGTTTCCATATACCTGCACGGAAATATTTGATGCCATTGTTGGCAAGATTGATAGCTGTATTCATAACTTGTTCCTCAGTTTCGGCACTGCAAGGACCAGCGATAATCATCGGTTTGTTGTCAATACTTTGTGATATGATTGACTGTAAATCTTTCATCATAGTAGATATGTATTTATTGATTGTTTACTAATTGTTTAATACGATTGAGTGCTTCGTTCATCTTTTCTTCGGTTGCGCATAGCGAGATGCGAATGTAGCGATCGCCATTGCTTCCAAAGATAAATCCTGGAGTGATGAACACGCGAGCATTATAAAGAATGTTGTCGGCTAATGCTTCAGAACTTGCTGCATCGTTTGGAATTCGTCCCCAAAGGAATAGTCCACTTTGTTCAGGGTCGAAATGGCAGCCGAGAGTGTTCATTATTTCTTCGGCAATGAGACGGCGTTTAGTATAAGTGCTATTGACATCGTCGTACCATTCTTGTCCTTGCTTCAGTGCTTCGATAGCAGCTTTCATCATTGGGCGAAATTGTCCCGAATCAATGTTGGATTTCACTTTCAAAATCCATTGGATGAATGTAGGATTGGAAGCAAGCATACCAATGCGCCAACCTGGCATATTGTGCGATTTGCTAAGTGAGTTCATCTCGATAGCAATGTCCTTGGCACCTTCGATATTGAAGATACTTAGAGGTTTGTCGTTGAGAATGAAGCTGTAAGGGTTGTCGTTCACAATAACGATGTTGTGCTTACGACCGAAATCGACCAACTTTTGGAATAACTCCAACGATGCGCGCTTCCCTGTGGGCATGTGAGGATAATTTACCCACATAAGTTTAATTTTCTCCAAAGGTAGTTTCTCAAGTGCATCAAAATCGGGCTCCCAATTACTTTCTTCAGTAAGGTCGTAGGTGTAAAGCTCAGCTTCGGCAAGTCGGCTCACTGATGTATAGGTAGGGTAACCTGGGTTAGGAAGGAGAACTCCATCGCCAGGGTTTACGAATGCTAAAGTGGTGTGTAGAATACCTTCTTTAGATCCAATAAGAGGTTGGATTTCGTTGGCTGAATTGAGTTCTACATTGTAAAAACGCTTGTACCATTGTGAAAAAGCTTCGCGTAGCTCAGGTAGACCAACATAAGATTGGTAGCCATGAGAATTTGGCAATTGAGCTTCTTGACAAAGGGTATTTATAGTGTCGATGTGAGGAGGACGATCAGGTCCGCCAATACCCAATGATATGATGTCGGCACCATTAGCGTTCAACTCTGCAATTTCTTTGAGTTTGCGAGAGAAATAGTATTCTTTAACCTGCTGAACTCGGTTGGCAGGCATTATGTTTAAATTATTGTTTTGCATAAGCGTTGTATTCTCCTAAAATTTTAAATTCGTTCAACAAAGGTCTTACTGCATCGATAGATTGCTTGTAACGCATATAATTGTCGAAAGTAACATCGATATAGAAACGATATTCCCATTCGCGTCCTATGATAGGCATAGATTGAATCTTGGTGAGATTGATGTCGTAGAATGAAAATATGGTGAGTATCTTAGATAAACTACCATGAGTGTGAGGCAGAGTGAAAACTAAAGATGCTTTGTCTATTGTCTTGTTCTTTGTTAGTTCTTCGGCTTCAAGAGGGTCGGCCACGATAAGGAAACGAGTGAAGTTGCGTTTGTTGGTTTGAATGTCCTCGTCGAGAATGTTTAAGCCGTATAGTTCGGCAGCATATCGACCACAAACAGCAGCGTGGCCTTTGACTTGGTTTTCGGCAATGTATTGTGCACTTCCAGCGGTGTCGCTTGTTTCAACCATTTTTAGATTAGGGTGACGAAGTAGGTATTGTTCACATTGCATAAGAGCCATAGGGTGAGAATTAACTTCGGTAAGTTGGTCGATAGTTTGTCCTGGAAGAGCACAAAGCACATGTGAAATATATAGGTGTTGTTCGCCTACGATACTTAGATTGCTTTGTCGAAGTAGTTCGTGGTTTTGCAACAAACTACCAGCTATTGTATTTTCTATAGCGATAATGCCAAGAAGTGATGCATCATATTTAAGTTTATCAAACAGGATGGGGAATGTTTCGCAAGGAATAATGTCGATACTTTCATCGGCGAAATATTCTTTAGCTGCTGCTTCATGAAAACAACCAGCTACACCCTGAATTGTTACTCTCTTTTTCATTGTAATAAAGTTTTTAATAAAAAATCCTGACATTTTTAATGGCAGGATTTTATATTAGGGTTAATCATTTATTCAAAAAAAATTAAGCGCACAAGCTCCTGCCTTTATTTCTGCTAAAATAAAAGTAAAAGAAAAAGCAATATGCGTAAAATTGTTTCATTTTGATACTTAATTCGAATATTTATTGCAAAGTTATGGAAAAGTTTCGAAAAACAAATAAAAATGCTAAAAAAAATATATAATTACTCAAATAAATATTTGTGTGAGAAATTTAGACGAAAAAAGCACTTTAAGTTGTAAAAACTCTTTTTTAGGTGTTAAATGCATTCTAAATTAGTTAGAAAATGAAAAAAAGTATAGCTAAATTTGTTAAAAGGCTAAAGATGATGTAATTTTGCAAAGTTTTTGCAGAAGAGTAATCTTGTGCAAGATAAAAAAAGAAATTAATCATTAAAATATATTCTACAAAATGAATGTAACATTGGAAAAAATTGATAATGTGAATGGTATCATCACACTATCAATCGAAGAAAAGGACTATCAAAACAAAGTAAAAGCTGAACTAAAGCAAATCGGTGTTAAGCACCCACTACCAGGATTCCGTCCAGGTCACGTTCCTGCAGGTTTGTTGCAAAAGAAGTATGGTAAGGAAGTGCTTGTAGAAGTTGTTAATCGTGAAATATACGATAACCTCGTTAATTATATACAAGAAAATAAGCTAAATCTTCTTGGTGAACCTATCATTGCAAATGCAGATGAAGTAGACTTCGATACAATGAAGGATTTCTCATTCAAGTTTGAAGTAGGTTTTGCTCCTGAAATCAAGTTGGCAGTTGACAAGTCGGTAAATGTACCTTATTACACTATCGAAGTTGATCAAAAGATGATCGATCAACAAAATGAAATGTTCAGCAAGCGTTTCGGTAAGCAAGTAAAGGGCGAACAAGTAGATGCTACAGCTCTTGTAAAGGGTTCAATGGTAGAACTTGATGAAACTGGTGCAGTAAAAGAAGGTGGTATCAGTGTAGAATCAACAATCGTTGCTCCTCAATACTTCAAGAGCGAAGACGAAAAGGCTAAGTTTGCTGATAAGAAACTAGGCGAAGAAGTTGTATTCAACCCATGGAATACTTGCGAAGGTAATCTTGGTGAATTGTCTTCAATGTTGAATATCGACAGAGAACAAGCTGATGTAAAGAGCGACTTTAAGTTGACAATTGCTGAAATCTTGGTAAATCAAGCTGCTGAATTGAATCAAGAATTGTTTGATGCAGTATTCGGTAAGGGTGCAGTTGCAAACGAAGAAGAATATTTCGCTAAGTTGAAGGAAATGATCGCTGCACAACTTGTAAACGATAGCAACTTCCGTTTCACTATCGATGCTGAAAATGTATTGAAGGCTCAAGTAGGTGCATTGGAATTGCCAACTGAATTCTTGAAGAAGTGGTTGGTACGCCAAGACAACAAGTATACAGCTGAAAACATCGACGAAGAATTCCCTAAGATGGTTCCACAACTTGAATGGCAACTTATCAAGGAAGAAGCTGCAAGATTGCTTGAAGTGAAGGTTAACGAAGAAGACCTATTGGCAGATGCTAAGCGTATCGCTTACCAACAATTTGCACAATATGGTATGGCAAATGTTCCTGAAGAAATGCTTGAAAAGTATGCTAAGGAAATGCTAGAAAACAAGGATTACCATTCACAAATCGTTCAACAATCAGTAGATAACAAGCTATTTGCTGAAATCAAGAACGCAGTAACTCTTGAAGAAAAGACAGTGAATGTAGAAGCATTCAACGAACTTTTCGCTGAAAAGTAAGATAATCTTACAATAATACTATATTAGTGAGGGGAATGTTATCGACATCTCCTCATTTTTTTGTAGTTTTGCAGAAAAGAACAATCTAATTAGAAATGGGACGAAAAAGAAAAGAATTGCCTTTGTTGGAAGGCGTAGAAATAACAGGTGTAGCAGCCGAAGGAAAAAGTATTGCCAGAGTGAATGATATGGTAGTATTTATTCCTTATGGAGCTCCTGGTGATATTGCTGATGTTAAACTTGACAAGAAGAAACATAGTTATGCCGAAGGTCATATTGTGAATCTTGTGAAACCAAGCGAAACAAGACAACAACCATTTTGTCAACATTTTGGCGTTTGTGGTGGTTGTAAATGGCAACATCTACCATATTCAGAACAGCTGAAATATAAACAACAACAGGTAAAAGATGCAATGGAACGCATTGCTAAAATACCTATTCCTGAAATTAGTCCAATTTTGGGTTCAGCAAATACACAATTCTATCGCAATAAGCTTGAATTCACATTCTCGAACAAATGTTGGCTTACATTTGAAGAAATGAGAAGTGGAATTGAGTATCCTGATAGAAATGCGTTGGGCTTTCACATTCCAGGAGCATTTGATAAAGTGCTTGATATAAAGAAGTGTTGGTTGCAAGAAAATATTTCTAACTTCATTAGACTCTTCATTAGAGAGTATACATTGTCGAAGGAATATACATTCTATGACTTGAAGGCGCAAACAGGCTTGATGCGAACATTGATGATTAGAACTGCAAGTACAGGCGATATAATGCTTGTAGTAGTGTTTGGTGAAGACGACCAAGAAAAGATTCACAATGTGATGACAGCGATAGCTGAACAATTCCCACAAATCACATCATTGCAATATGTGGTTAATCTTAAGGTAAATGACACTATTGGCGACCAAGATATTATCTTGTTTAAGGGTAAGGATTATATCGAGGAAGAAATGGAAGGTCTTAAGTTTAGAGTGGGAGCGAAATCTTTCTATCAAACTAATTCGGCTCAAGCTTATGAATTGTATAAGGTGGCTCGTAGAATGGCTAACTTGACAGGAAATGAGTTGGTATATGACCTATATACAGGAACAGGAACTATTGCGAACTTTGTGGCTCGTCAAGCTCGTCAAGTGGTAGGTATTGAGTATGTAGAAGATGCAATAGCCGATGCTAAATTAAATTCTAAGGTGAATGGTATTGAAAACACCTTGTTCTATGCTGGTGATATGAAAGATGTGCTTACCGAAGATTTCGTGGCACAACATGGCACTCCAGATGTGATGATTGTAGACCCACCAAGAGCGGGAATGCATGAAGATGTGGTGAATGTGATACTTTCAGCAGAACCTAAACGCATCGTATATGTGAGCTGTAATCCTGCAACACAAGCTCGCGACCTTGCTATGCTTGATGCAAAGTATACAGTTACAGAAATACAACCTGTGGATATGTTCCCTCATACACACCATGTGGAAAATGTGGTGGGCTTGTCGTTGAAGGAATAAATCTATTCGGGAATCTTATCGATAAGATTAGAATTATAATAACGAACATCATTTGTGACATTCTTCCCAATGAACGGAGGAATGTCATATTTGTATTCGCTTGAAGGTATTTCTATTTCAGCAAGAATGAGCCCTTCGAGAGCGCCTTTAAATTCGTCAATTTCCCATGTGTTGCCATTGTATTCGACGATGTAACGAGTCTTTTCGATGATTGGAGTGATACAAAGCTGTTTGAGTAGAGTTGAGGCTTCATCGAATGGTATTGGATATTCAAATTCAAGTCGTGTATCGCCTATGTTTTTACCTTTTACAGTGATGAAAGCTAAATCGTTAGCAGTTCTAACACGAACTGTTCGTTCTTTGTCTTTAGATAGGTATCCTTGATAGATAGCGATACTTTTGGTGGCATATTCTTTGAAAGAATTGTTTATAACGAGATATTTGTGTTCAATTTCTTTAGGCATGAGTAAACTTATTTCTTGAAAATTCAATTAATTAAGAGTAAAAGGATATAATAAGAACTCGTTTTTTTGTATTTTTGCAAAAGTAATTTTTTAGTGCGTTATTTACAAGTTTTTAGCTAAAAATAAATGTTCAAACATTATCTATCGATAGCGCTACATAGTATACTTTTTTTGTTGGTTTTCTCGATGACTGCATATTCTCAGCAGTCAATTAATCTAACAACAATAAAAGGTGTTGTGAGGGATTCGCTTAGTAAAAAGCCAGTTCCTTATACTGCTATTTTCCTAAAAGATACTGATAAGGGCTTGCTGACTGACGACAAAGGTGAGTTTGAGATGACCACATCGGCCAATTTTAATTGTCTAAGAGTGTCGGTGATGGGCTATCGCGAAAAAGATGTGTTTGTGAAGAGCGGAAAGGTTAATAAGCTAAACATAGAATTAATACCTACGGGTGTTGCTCTGAAAGAGGTTTTTGTGAAATATCAAAAGGATGATTATTCAAAGAAAAATAATCCAGCCGTGATATTTGTGGAGAACTTGCGATCTAAAAGAAATGAGAATGATCCGAAGAATCATGATTATTATGTTTATTCGAAGCATTCAAAAATGAATTTAGGATTGAATGATTTTTCTCCAGAAGAAGAAAGAGATGCGGCGATGAATAAGTTCTCATTTGTGTATGATTATATTGATACATCTGAAATATCGGGTAAACCAATTCTTAATGTATTGGTAAAAGAAAAGATTTCAACTGAGTATTATAGAAAAGATCCAAAATCGGAAAAAGAATTGATTCAAGGCTTTAAAAGTGAGGGTATTGATGAATCATTCGACCAAGAGGGAATTCATCGTTTTCTTGACGATGTGTTGAGGGAGGTGAATATATATGATAATGATATTACAATATTACAAAATAGGTTTGTGAGTCCATTGTCAAATATAGGAACTGACTTCTACAAATATTATTTGACCGATACGATACCTGTAGATGGTGAACAATGTATAGAGTTGAGTTTTGTACCATTTACTCCCGAATCATTTGGGTTCACGGGGCGAATATATGTTCCACTTGGTGATAGCACAATGTTTGTGAAGCGTGTGAAACTGAATGTGGCAAAGTCGATCAATTTGAATTATGTTGAGAATATCTATATGGTTCAAGACTTTGAAAAAGCTGCCGATGGAAGTAGGTTGAAGGTTAAAGATGATTTGATGGTAGAATTTCGTATTATGTCATCGGCACCAGGGATGTATGCGCGAAGAATTACCAAATATAAGGACCATAATTTTAAAGAGCCCGAAAGTGCTGAAATTTTCGGCAAAGAAGGTCGTACAATCTTAGCAGAAAATGCATTGTCAATGCCTGAAAAGTTTTGGAATGATAATAGATTGATACCAATAAAGCGAAGTGAAAGCTCGGTGGATAAGATGCTGAAAAGGATGAGAGAAGTTCCTGCATTTTATTGGGTAGAAAAGGTGGTAGTGGCATTGGTGTCGGGTTATATACCTACGAATGGAAAAAATAGTAAGTTTGATTTAGGACCTATTAATACCACAATTAGTGGTAACCCAGTGGAAGGGCTACGATTAAGAATTGGTGGTATGACTACGGCTAAATTGAATAAAAACTTGTTTGCTCGTGGTTATGTTGCTTATGGATTTGGTGATAAGAAACTGAAATATAAGGCGGAGTTGGAATATTCATTTAATGATAAGAAATACCACTCGCTGGAGTTTCCTGTACATTCTATAAAAGTGTCGCATAGCTACGATGTAGATCAAATAGGGCAGCGATATATGTTTACAAATGCTGATAATGTGTTTTTGACATTAAAGCGCCAGCGCAATGATAAAATGACCTATTTGCGTTCAAGCAATTTGCAATATACTCTCGAAACAAAGTCAGGTTTCTCAGTATCTGGTGGATTAAAGTTCAACACGCAAGAAGCAACAATGTGGCTGCCATTTGTCGATAGAATGGGTAAAGTATACAATAGCTATGATGAAGCTATATTTAATGTGACTTTGCGTTATGCACCAGGAGAAAAGTTCTATCAAACTAAGAATAATCGTATCCCAATTAATCTTGATGCGCCAATTTTTGCTCTAACGCAAACATATGCGCCAAAGGGATTTTTAGGCAGTAGAAATACGATAAATAAGACAGAATTTAGTGCTCAGAAAAGATTTTGGTTCTCGGCATTTGGATATACTGATATAATTTTAAAAGCCGGAAAAGTATGGAGTGAAGTAGATTATCCTGATTTGCTCATTCCTAACGCCAATTTGTCGTATACTATTCAGCCCGAATCGTATGCGCTCATGAATGCTTTTGAGTTTGCTAACGACCAATTCGTGTCGTGGGATTTAACTTATTGGGCAAATGGCGCAATATTTAATCGTATTCCTTTGCTAAAGCAATTGAAATTGCGTGAGGTTTTCTCGTTCAGAGGTCTTTACGGAAAGCTTAGCGATAAGAACAATCCAGAACTGAATAATAACTTATTCCGTTTCCCTGAGAATACTCTTTGCAAACCAATGGGGAAGAGCCCTTATATGGAAGTAGGTGTGGGTATTGATAACATATTTACAATTTTGCGATTAGATTATGTGTGGCGATTGACCTATCGTGACACGCCAGGAGTGGACAAAAGTGGTTTACGAGTTCAATTGCACTTCACTTTCTGATGAAAGAGATAGAAATAATAAGATAAAGAAAATATTTAGAAAATGAAATGGTTGATATATAAAGCAGCAGTTGTGGGCTTATTGTTAAGTGCTAATTGCGTCACTATAAGTGCACAAAAGACATTAAGAGAATGTGGTTTCCCGATAGGAATATTTGATACAGGGAAAAACAATGCAATAACCGATGTGAAAGGAGTAAAGGTGGGACAACTAACCTGTATTGAAGGCGATAGCATAAGAACTGGTGTAACAGCTATTGTGCCTCACTCGGGTAATATCTTTAGGAATAAAGTGCCTGCAGCAATCTATATTGGTAATGGATTTGGGAAACTTGCAGGATATACTCAAGTGAAAGAACTTGGTAATATAGAAACTCCTGTTGTGCTAACAAACACGCTGAGTGTGGCAGCTGGTATAGAGGGTGTGGTGAGATATACACTTGCTCAAAAAGGAAATGAGAATGTGCGTTCGGTTAATGCTGTAGTAGGGGAAACTAACGATGGTAAACTGAATAAAATAACTCAAATGCATGTAACTCCCGAAATGGTGATGGAAGCAATAGCTAAAGCCGATAGTGGAGTGGTTGAGCAAGGCAATGTAGGCGCTGGTACGGGAACAATATGCTTCGGATATAAGGGTGGTATAGGTACATCGTCAAGAGTGTTGCCTGCATCGTTGGGTGGTTATACTATTGGTGTGCTTGTACAGAGTAATTACGGTGGTGTGCTTGAGATTGACGGAGTGCAAGTGGGTAGAAAGTTGAATCAATATGATTTTCGCAATCATGTGAAGAAGACTGAGAATGTAGATGGTTCATGCATGATGGTTGTTGTAACTGATGCTCCACTTGATTCAAGAAATCTTGAAAGATTGGCCATGCGAGCTATGATGGGACTTGCAAAAACAGGTGGTATAGCATCAAATGGAAGTGGCGACTATGTGATTGCAATGTCGGTGGCTGAGTCAAATTTGGTAAAGGATAATGAGCCGATACACAACATTAAGGTGCTATCAAACGATAGAATGTCGTCATTGTTCTGCGCTACAATAGAAGCCACAGCAGAAGCTTTGTGGAACTCGATGTTTATGGCAGAAACAATGGAAGGTTATCGTGGATCAAAAGTAGAATCGCTTCCCAAAGAGAAAGTTCTTGAGCTGCTAAGAAATAGATAATGATATTACATAAATAACGAAAAAAGAGCGACCTAATAAGTCGCTCTTTTTTGCTTGTATAAATGTTTCTTTACTTGTTTACTTGGAAGCGATTCCAACCATCGCGAAGGTGTGCTACAACTTGTTCGGCAGCTGCGATACCTGCTTTGATGTTGGCTTCGGCTGTTTGTGCGCCCATCTTCTTAGGTGTGAAGAATACGCGATCACCAAACTTAGCAATTAGCTCATCGGCATTGTCAGGCTTAACATCGGCCACATAGCGAATGTCAGGGCGTGCTTCAAGTGCTTCAACAAGACCTGCTTCGTCGATAACTTCCTTGCGCGCAGTGTTGATAAGAACACCATTCTTAGGAAGTTTGCAAATCAATTCTTTGTTGACTGATTGCTTGGTTTGTGGAGTGGCAGGAATGTGAAGAGACACAAATTGGTTGTTGCTATAAAGCTCTTCAACTGAGTGCATAGGTGTTACACCTTCGGCAATCATAGCCTCGTCTTTCACAAATGGATCGAGCGCAGTGACTGTCATATCAAAACCCTTGGCGATGCGTGCTACATTGCGACCTACTTGACCATAGGCGTGAATACCAAGTGATTTTTCTTTTAGCTCAGTACCTGCCTTGCCATTGTAGCTGTTGCGAATCATCATGATAGCCATACCGAATACAAGTTCGGCAACGGCGTTAGAGTTTTGGCCTGGAGTGTTCATTACGCACACGCCTTTTGCTGTAGCTTCAGCAAGGTCGATGTTGTCGTAACCAGCACCAGCGCGTACAACAACTTTTAGTTGCTTTGCAGCATCAAGTACTTCTTTGTCGACAATGTCGCTACGAACGATAAGTCCTTCAACATCGGCAACAGCCTTGATGAGGTCTTCTTTGGTGCCTTTTTCAAGTAGGACAAGAGTGTGACCTGCAGCATCAATCACTTCTTTAATGCCGTTGACTGCTTCGGCTGCGAAAGGCTTTTCGGTTGCTACTAATACTTTCATGTCGTTTTTATAGATTATTATAAAGTGATTAATGATTCTTTTCAAATTCTTTCATTGCAGCGATCAATACATCGACACTTTCTTCAGGAAGTGCGTTGTAAAGAGATGCACGGAAACCACCAACACTGCGATGCCCCTTAATACCCATAATGCCCTTAGAACTTGCAAATTCGTTGAATTCTTTTTCAAGTTCTGCATATTCAGGCTTCATTACGAAACAAACATTCATAATAGAGCGGTCCTCAGCATTAGCAGTACCAACGAAAATACGGCTTGAATCGATAGCGTCGTATAGCTTGGTAGCCTTAGCGATGTCCATTTCTTCAAGTTTCTTTACACCACCAAGTTCTTTGTACCAGCGAAGAGTTTGAACTGCTGAGAAAATAGGAAGAACAGGAGGAGTGTTGAACATTGACCCCTTGTCGGCGTGAGTGCGATAATCAAGCATTGTAGGAATTACTCTGTCAACTTGTCCAAGAGCAGATTCCTTAACGATGACAAAGGTAACACCTGCAGGAGCAAGGTTCTTTTGTGCACCACCATAAATTATGTCGTACTTAGATACATCAATAGGACGAGAGAAAATGTCACTTGACATATCGGCAATCAATGGCACATTTACATCGAGATCCTTGCGAATTTCGGTACCATAGATAGTGTTGTTGGTAGTGATGTGGAAATAATCGGCATCGGTAGGAACAACATAATCTTTAGGAATGTAAGTATAATTGTCGGCTTTAGATGAAGCTACGACTTCAACTTCACCGAAAAGTTTAGCTTCTTTGATAGCTTTATTAGCCCAAGTTCCAGTATCAAGATATGCGGCTTTAGTTTTAAGCATATTGAAAGGCACCATACAGAATTGAGTGCTTGCTCCGCCACCTACGAATATAACTTTGTATCCTTCAGGAATGTCAAGAAGTTCCTTGAAAAGTTGTTCTGCTTCGTCCATCACAGCTACGAATTCTTTGCTACGATGTGAGATTTCAAGAATTGAAAGTCCAGTTCCAGCGAAATCTTTAATTGCTTCGGCAGTCTTATTGAGTGTATATTCACTTAAAATAGACGGACCAGCATAAAAATTGTGCTTCTTCATATTTTAAATTATAAAAAGTTTTTAATTGAATTGCAAATTTAATGTTTTTAAATCAATTATCAATCAATTTTAATGAAAAAAAACATGCAAATGGTGATTATTATTTGTGTATTCAAAATGAATAAAATTGAATAAAAATAACATTTAGATTATAATAAATTGAATATTAAGTGCTTGTAGCGAATTTTTACTCTAAATCGGAAATCGCTTCAAGGAGACCCTTTGCAACAGATAAGGTATGAATACTTTTACTGCTTAATTGTGATTCAGCAAAGAGTTTTAATGTGTCAATATCGATAGCTTTATTAATGATAAGAAGGTTAGTTGCCAATCTCATGCTAACATATTGTTCTATTTCGTTGCCCATGGTTAGTTTGTTGCATAGTTGAGCTGCAAAAGATGTGTTTCGCAGTAGCTTGTGGCAAAGGTTGTCGGCGATTTCATGGTTCTCAATTTCCGAAATCCATTGCATTGCGATATCTTCGCTGAATGATTCGGTAGGATATAGCATAGGGGCAATAAGCCTACATTCGCGAGTGTCTTTACTTTTCCAAAGCTCGGTAGCAACTAATTCATCTTTGTTAAATAGTTTTGCTATGTCAACTATTTGAATAAGATTAAGCCCAAAAATCATTTTGTGACAGTCGCCAGAGTTGCGGAGATTGTCGGCAAGTAATCCGTTACGAAAAACGAAGAATTGTTGTCGAATTTGTCGCGCTATTTCGTGTGAGTTGTTTTGCATAATTCGTAAAAATAAAAAACTGTTGCAAAAATAATGAAAATTATCTTTGCAACAGCATTATAATAAGACTAAACTTGCTTATTTAGTTAGAGGCGAGTAGTCGCGAGAGTAACGCAACATTTGGTCTACATAGTTTTCGTTGTATTCAATCTTAACATCAGTGATGTTTCCGTTTTCATCGGTAACAGCTGTGTAAATTGGATTAACAAAGCCTTTATAAGGTGCAATGTTTAGTTTAGCATAGCGTTCAAGAATTTCATTGTGAATTTCTGGATCTACTTTTACAGCATATTCTTCTACAAGTTTCATACCAGCTTCATAGTCGCCTTCACTCTTGATGCGTTGAATTTCGGCAAGCAATTTACCAAATAATTCACGAAGTTTTTCGTAATCGTTAACTTTCAAGAATGTTTTGCCATCACGCTTAACATATTCGATAACATTGTCATCTTTACCATGCTTGTAGGCCCATTCAGCGATAAGTTTGCGGTTGCGCATGTGAGATTCTTCTACATCTTTTCCTGGCTCTATGCGAGTCAATTGAGTCATAAGACCATTTAGGATATACTTGTAATATTCTGACTTGTAAGCTTCAGGATTGTCAAGGATGCCAAGTTCAATAAGTTTGTTGTCGGCAAGATAGTATAGAGCAAATAGGTCGGCACGAGTTTCTTCAAGTGTAGAACCGTAAGCCTTAAGTGCATCAGGGTCAACACCAGGAAGAAGCTTACCTGAACCGTGACCAAGACATTCGTGAAGGTCGGTGTGTAGCTTGTCGGTCATAGACAAGTATTTGTTCATACTTTCGATTTCTACATCAGAGTAAGCGAATTCTTGGTTGAAACCATTACCCATTGCAGCTTCATCGTAAGCATCGGTAATGTTTTCGATAGTAACTGATTTAGAGCCATAGTCGGCACGAATCCAGTTAGCATTAGGCAAGTTGATACCGATAGGAGTTGATGGGTAACAGTCACCAGCAAGGATAGCTGCTGTGATAACTTTAGCTGAAACTCCCTTAACAGTTTCTTTTTTGAATTTCTTATCAACTGGAGAATTGTCTTCAAACCATTGTGCATTTTCGCTGATAAGCTCAGTGCGATTAGATGCCTCCATGTTCTTGAAGTTTACAAGAGATTCCCATGCACCCTTCATACCAAGAGGGTCGCCATAAGATTCGATAAAGCCATTGACAAAGTCAACTTGAGAAATGGTGTCTTGAGCCCAAAGGATTGAATATTCGTCGAATGTTTTCAAATCGCCAGTTTCATAGAAACTGATAAGTTTGCCAATGTGAGCCTTTTGAGCATCGTTTTCAGCCACTTCTTCAGCCTTCTTCAACCAGTAAACGATTTTTTCGATAGCTTCGCCGTACAATCCACCAGCTTTGTAGGGAAGTTCAACAACTTTACCATCGATTTTCACAAGTTTAGTGTTAAGACCATAAGAAATAGGAGTTTGGTCCTTAGGATCTTTAAGCTTGTTGTAGTAAGCTTCTACTTCTTGTTGTGTGATACCTTCATATAGGTTGTTAGCTGAAGTCAAAATAAGGTCTTGTCCTTGAGCTTGGTTGACGCGCTTAGCCATTACAGCAGGATCGAAGATAACTGGGCTAAGAGTAGCAACAAGTTCGTCAGCACTTTGACCTTCAGCAAGAGGTAATGCTTCAGTTGGTAGAGCCTTTACTTGTTCTGCAAAGAATTCGGCAGAGAATTCAGGCACGAACTTATCCATAGAATAGTGGTGGTGAATACCATTACCAAACCATACTTGCTTCAAATATTTTTCAAAAGCTTTGAATTCTGCGCTTTCTTTGTCGCCATTGAAGTTGGTGTAAACAGCTTCAAGAGTTTGACGAATAACAAGATTGTACTTGCCATTTTGGTCGAAAAGAATGTCGCGTCCTTGAAGAGCTGCTTCATTCAAGAAATAAATAAGTTTCTTTTGGTTTAAAGAAAGATCTTCAAAACCAGGAACTTTGTAACGAAGCACCTCAATGTCGGCGAAACGGTCAACATTGTAATCAAAATCAGATGCTTTTTGAGCTGTATTTGTGCAGCTCGTAGTTAGAATTGCCATAGATGCAACTGAAATTAGAAATTTGTTCATATTCTATTAAGTTTTTAAATGTTATTCAACATATAGTACCAATCCTTTCAAATATTCACCTTCAGGGTGATAGATGTTGATAGGGTGGTCGGCAGGTTGAGTGAGTTGATGCAAAATGCGTACTTTGCGACCCGATTGAGCCGCTGCACTGAAAACAGCAAGTCGGAATTGTTCTTTATTGACTGCTTGAGAGCAAGAGAAAGTGAATAGAATACCACCACTCTTAATCTTTTCGAATGCTTTCGCATTGATTTTGCGATAACCAATAAGAGCATTTTTAAGAGCACTCTTATGTTTAGCAAATGCAGGTGGGTCGAGAATAATCAAGTCATATTCGTCTTTCTTCATATCCGTAAGAAACTTAAACGCATCTTCGGCAAATGCTTGGTGACGATTATCGCCAGGGAAATTCAAAGTTACATTCTCATTTGTGAGCTGAATGGCTTTAGATGAACTGTCAACTGAATGTACAAGGTTAGCATTGCCTCGCATAGCATAGAATGAGAAGCCACCTGTGTAGCAGAACATATTTAGCACATTTCGGCCATTAGAATATTTTTCGAGAAGTGAACGATTTTCGCGTTGGTCAACGAAGAATCCAGTCTTTTGTCCCTTTAACCAATCGACATGAAATTTCAATCCGTTCTCGATAGCTATATTAGTGTTGTAAGAACCGATAATATAGTCGTTTTGAGCATCAAGTTGAGCTTTGAATGGTAAAGTTGTTTCTGATTTGTAATATACATTCTCAACAAGTTTGCTTGGCATGTTTACAAGAGCGTTAGCAATTAAATTGCGTGCAAAGTGCATACCTGGAGAGTGAGCTTGTACAACAGCAGTGTTGCCATAAATATCAATAACAAGACCTGGTAAAAAGTCTCCTTCGCCATGAACAAGACGGAATGATGTGTTATCGTCGCGAAGTAGGTCAAGTGATTTGCGAAGTTCTAACGCAGCTTGTAGACGTTCAGAGAAGAATGATTCGTTGATTTCTTCGTTACTAAAGGTCAAGATGCGTACACTAATGCTACCAACTTGGAAATGTCCGTTACCGATGTGTTTTCCGTCGTGTGAATATACACTCACAAGATCGCCTTCTTCAATAGTGTCGTCCCAACTATCAATAGCACCAGAGAACACCCAAGGGTGGAAGCGTTTAAGAGAATCTTCTTTACCTCGTTTAAGTATTATTTTTTTGTATTCCATATTTCAATGATTATTTAATAAAGAAACGGTAGATGTCGTTAGCATTGGCATATAACATTAATGCCAATAGGAAGAACATACCAGCCATTTGAGCATATTCAAGGAATTTTTCGCTTGGTTTGCGACGCAAGATGATTTCATAAAGTAGGAAAAGTACATGTCCACCATCGAGCGCAGGGATAGGAAGGATATTCATAAATGCTAAAATCACCGAGAAGAATGCAGTGATAGACCAAAAGTTTACCCAGCTCCATGTTTCAGGGAAAATGCTACCAAGTGCACCAAATCCACCAAGACTTTGAGCTCCTTCTTTAGTAAAAATAAGTCCTAATTGTGATACATAACTTGTGAGCTTCTCAACACCCATTTCGATACCGCGAGGAATTGAATTCCAGAAAGAATATTCAATAGTAGTGGTTTCGTAAATATCGATGATAGGAGTGTGTTGGATACCTATCTTAGCAGCGCCATCTACTTCGATATTGCAAGATTTTTCTTCACCATTGCGAATATAGGTCATTGGAACTGTTGAGTCTTTGCATTTGTTAAGCTCAGCAGTGAAAAGCTCGTAAGTAGGAGTGCTTACATTATTCACACTCATAATACGGTCTCCTTTTTGTAGACCAACCTTAATTGCGCCCATACCATTTTGTGCGTTGGCAACAACTACTGGTAGACGATAAGCCATAAGAGTTTGTCCTTCTTCGGCTTCCTTATTGGCTGTGAAAATGAAGTTTTCAGGAATAGAAATAGCTACCGTATCTTGTTTGTTGCGTAGAATAGTTACTTTGTCGGCACTAACCATAGACATAACCGATTCGCCTGAAAGGTAGTTAAGTTCGGTGTCGTCGGCAAATAGAGGAATATCACCATCTTGGAAACCTATTTGTTGAGCAGCTGGACTAAACATCATACCTTCTTCTGCATTGCGGAATGGTAGGAATTGTTCGCCCCATGTGAATACGATTCCTGAGTAAATGATAATTGCAAGAATGAAATTGAACAATACGCCACCAATCATGATAAAAAGTCGTTGCCAAGCTGGCTTAGAACGGAATTCCCAAGGTTGTTCGGGTTGTGCCATTTGTTCTTTATCCATCGATTCATCAATCATACCAGCAATTTTGCAGTAACCTCCAAGAGGAAGCCAACCGATACCGTATTCAGTGTCGCGCCAAGAAGCCTTTTCTGGTTCACCTGGCTTAGGTTCTTTTTTCTTAGGTTTATATTTGAATAATGAGAACCAAGGGTTAAAGAATAGGTAGAATTTTTCGACTCTTACGCCGAAAACTCGAGAGAAAAAGTAGTGTCCAAACTCGTGTATTAGTACCAAAATGGCAAGCGCCATCACCAGTTGGACTGCTTTAATAAGAAATGTCTCCATTTAGTTATTGTTTATCTTTTATTTAATTAATGTTGACGCATATTCGCGTGCAACCTTGTTAGTATTTACATAATCTTCAAAAGTGGGGTGAACAATGAACGAAACATTGTCGATAGTTGTCTCAACGATGCGTGCAATGTCGACAAAGTGAATTTGTTCCTTTAAGAATGCTGCAACAGCAATTTCGTTGGCTGCATTGAGTATGCAAGGGATGTTACCTGCACGACGCATTGATTCAAAAGCAAGACCAAGAAGAGGGAATTTCTTGTAGTCGGGAGCTTCGAATGTGAGATTAGCATAATCGGTTACTTTCATGCGGTCGCAGTTGCTTTCAAGGCGCTTAGGAAAACCAAGTGCATAGCGAATAGGTAGGTGCATGTCGGGTAATCCGAGTTGAGCTTTTACCGAGCTATCCTTAAATTCAACCATTGAGTGAATTATCGATTGTGGATGTACCACAACTTCGATTTGGTCGGGAGTAACATCAAATAGCCAACGAGCCTCAATAACTTCAAAGCCTTTGTTCATCATCGTAGCCGAGTCGATAGTGATTTTTGCACCCATATCCCAATTAGGGTGACGGAGTGCATCGGCCTTTGTTACAAACTCAAGCTCTTCAAGAGTTTTTGCGCGGAATGGACCGCCTGAAGCTGTGAGAATCAATTTTGAAATAGAATCGTGGTTTTCACCAATGAGACATTGGAAGATAGCACCATGTTCCGAGTCAACAGGATAGATTTTTGATGTTGACTGCTCAAGGAGTTTGTAAATAAGTTCGCCTGCTACAACAAGAGTTTCTTTGTTGGCAAGAGCGATGGTCTTATTAGCCTTGATTGCGTTGATAGTAGGCTCAAGTCCGCTATAACCCACCATAGCTGTAACCACGGTGTCGATAGCAGGAATGTGCATGGCATCACAAATAGCTTTTGCTCCAGCCTCAACAACAATGTCGCGTCCTGCAAGTAGCTCTTTGAGTCGGTCATAGCGACTTTCGTCGGCAATGATAACATGCTTTGCACCATATTTTATAGCCTGTTCGGCAAGTAGGTCGACTTGCGTATTGGCTGTAAGAAGGTAGGGCGAAAATAGGTGTGGATATTCAGCAAGAATATCAAGTGTTTGGCGACCTATCGACCCTGTACTTCCTAATATTGCAATTTCTCTTTTAGTTTCCACTTTTAAGTACACATTTTATAGAATTTACAAAAATACAAAGATATTCTCGGTTATGAAAATCTGTTAACAGAAATTATACATCGGCTTTGACTATAAAATAGAGATTTAGTGACTTTTTGAGTGTGTTTTTTTTGCTATTTGTTGTGAAAATAAGGGTTGGTGGTATGAACTTGTGAAAATGTGTGGTGTTATTAAGTTATGATAAAGATATAAAGATGTTTAATTAAAATTTTCAAAGAAATGAAAAGGACACAACTTATTTTAGCCTTAGGATTAGTGTTGGCAGTGCCAATGAGTGCGCAAACTAATGAAACTGAACCAGAATCGGTGGGGGTGAAAATTACAGAAGTAACGATCGCCGAGGTGAGTTGCAAACCATTGTATAGTACAACATGGAGTGATAACTGGTTTATTCAACTTGGCGCGGGAATGAATATGCCGTTTGTGGAAAATTATATGCCTAATCGAGAAGCTAAACGACAAATTACTCTTGCAATGAATGTGGGCGTAGGTCGTTGGTTCTCACCATATATGGGCTTTAGATTCTCGGCATTAGGTGGCTCGCTTCATTGGGAAAATGGAAACTTTAGTAAAGCAAGATATGCCAACTTGAATCTTGATTTTATGTGGGATATGATGAACTCGGTGGCTGGAGTTAATCCAGGTCGTGTGTTTAGTATTAATCCGTTTGTTGGCCTAGGTGGTGCTTATACATGGGATATAGAAAGTAAGCGCGCTAATGTGTACTCGGGCGATAAGATACGAACTGATATGTGGACAATGCCAGTATCGGCAGGTATTCAATTTAGATTCCGCACAGGACGATATGTGGATATATTTCTTGAAGCTCGTAGTCAATTTTATGCCGATGTGTTCAACGGAACAGTTGGAGGAAAGCCTATTGACATAGATTTTACTGCTCTTGGAGGATTAAGCTTTAATATTGGTGGTGTGAACTTTACAAAAACTGATCCATGTGAATATCTTGGATATATGCAAAATTTGAACGATCAAGTGAATAGCTTGCGCTCTAAGTTGGCAAAGGTTAACAATGAACTTGCTGTAGCAAATGCTCAATTGCCATGCCCTGATCCAGTGGAACAAGTTACAGTGATGGAAGTAAATAGCCCAACACCTCTTGCGACAGTGAGATTTATGCTTAACTCGGCTAAGATTACTGATGAACAAATGGTGAATGTGTATAATATGTCACAATGGCTTCAAGCTAATCCGTTGGCAACTATCACAATATGTGGTTATGCTGATGATGAAACAGGGTCGGCCGACTATAATATGAAATTGTCGGAGGAACGAGCTCAAGCAGTGTATGATGTTCTTGTGAATGAATATGGAATTGATGCTAATAGATTGACTGTAGTCGCATTTGGAAGTGAAACACAACCATACGACACAAATAATTGGAATCGAATAGTGATATTCCAAAATAACTGAAAAGAGCCATAATATTAAAATGAATAAAGTTAGTAAATTGTAAGGTGCTTGACATTAGTGTTGGGCACCTTTATTTGTTGAATTTGGTTTTAATCGGTAAAGATTGTAACTTTGCATAATTATAATGTGTAAAATCGAGAGAGGCAAATGATTTCGGTACAAGGATTATCGGTTGAATTTAGTAGCAAATCACTATTTAGTGATGTAAGCTATGTGATAAATAAGAAAGATAAAATAGCATTGGTAGGTAAGAATGGCGCAGGTAAGTCTACTATGCTTAAGATTATAGCTGGATTACAACAACCAACTCATGGTATAGTGGCTGTGCAAAATGATATAGTGGTGGGTTATTTGCCTCAACAAATGGTACTTGCCGACACTAAGACAGTGCGTGAAGATGTGCGCGAAGCATTCAATCATATTACTGAATTGAATGAGGATATAGCTAAGTTGAATAATGAACTTTTGGAACGCACTGACTATGAAAGTGAGGAGTATCAACAACTCATAGACCGATTGACTCACTTGAATGAGGTTGCTGGCTATTATAATTCGGAAAATTGTGAGGCTGAGATGGAAAAGACTCTTATGGGTCTTGGCTTTGCTCGTGCCGATTTTGATAGACAGACAGCTGAATTTAGTGGTGGTTGGCGAATGCGTATCGAACTTGCAAAACTTTTGCTTCGTAAGCCTGATGTATTGCTTCTCGACGAGCCAACCAATCACCTTGATATTGAGTCGATTCAGTGGCTTGAAAATTTCTTGAAAACTAAGGCTGATGCTGTGGTGCTTGTGTCGCACGACCGTGCGTTTATAGATAATGTGACGAATCGTACAATAGAAATATCTTGCGGCAAGATATATGATTATTCTGTGAATTACACCAAGTTTGAGGAGTTGCGCAAAGAACGAGTAGAACAACAAATGCGTGCTTATCAAAATCAGCAAAAAGAAATAAAAGATATAGAGGATTTTATAGAGCGCTTTAGATATAAACCAACGAAGGCAGTTCAAGTGCAAAGCCGTATCAAGCAACTTGAAAAGATAGAGCGCATAGAAGTTGATGAGGTAGATAATTCGCACATAAGTTTGAAATTCCCACCAGCACCGAGATCGGGAGACTATCCTGTGATAGCTGATGATGTGAAGAAGCAATATGGAGAACATCTCGTGTTTGAAAATGCAACTTTTACATTGAAAAGAGGTGAAAAAGTGGCGTTTGTGGGCAAGAATGGTGAGGGTAAGTCGACACTCGTTAAGTGTATTATGAACGAAATTGCATTTGATGGAGAATTAAAACTCGGTCATAATGTGAAAATAGGATATTTTGCACAAAATCAAGCGCAATTGCTCGATGGAGAAATAACAGTGTTTGATACAATTGACCATGTGGCAGTGGGAGATATTCGTACGAAGATACGCGATATACTTGGCGCATTTATGTTTGGCGGAGAAGCCTCTGATAAGAAGGTTAAAGTGCTTTCGGGAGGCGAGAAAACTCGTTTGGCAATGATTCGTTTGCTACTTGAGCCTGTGAATTTGCTTATTCTCGACGAGCCTACCAATCACTTGGATATGAGGACTAAAGATGTTCTTAAAGAAGCATTAAAAGATTTTGATGGCACAATGATTGTTGTGTCGCATGATCGTGATTTCTTGAATGGACTTGTCGATAAAGTGTATGAGTTTGGTGGAGGAAAAGTTCGTGAGTTCTTGGGTGGAATTTATGAGTTTCTTGATTATAAGAACATGGATTCATTGCGAGAACTTGAAAAGAAGAATGATTTGAAATTGTCGGATTCTCCAACCAAGAAGATTGAAGAGAAACAAGATGTTTCGGCTGGAAAATTGAGTTATGCTGAACAAAAAGAGCGTGAAAAACTTATTAGAAAGGCTGAAAAAGAGGTGGCAAAGTATGAAAATGAGATAGCTGAAATAGAGTCAAAGATAGCTGAAATAGAAGATGAACTTTCGAAAGGAGAAGCAGTTGACTCGTCGGTATATACTAAGCATGCTGATTTGCAAAAACAACTTGAAAATGCAATGAGTATGTGGGAACTTGCATGTGAAGAAGTTGAGAAATTGAGAAGCTAAGAAATATTGTTCTTATGTTGCTTGGATTTAGAATATTAACAACATTAAATACAAAAAAATGAAAAAGTTAAATTATTTATTAGTTACACTTGCTATGACAACAATGTGTATGAGTTGTGGCGAAGAATCTGGAAAGCCAAAGGGTGTAGATAGAGCAAATCTTGATGAAACAGTAGCTCCATCACACGACTTTTATCAGTATGCTTGTGGTGGTTGGATTAAAAATAATCCACTTCAACCACAATATTCTCGATTTGGTCAATTTGACCTTATGGCAGAGAATAATAAGGAGCAATTAAAAGAATTGATACAAGGTCTTGCAAAGAAAGAAAATGAGCAAGGTTCAGTGGCTCAAAAAGTTAATGACCTATATTTGCAAGGTCTTGATAGTGTGCGCTTGAACGAAGAAGGTGCAGCTCCACTAAAAGCAGATCTGGAAAAAATTAATTCAACAGCTAAAGGTGACTTGATGAATGTGGTTGCATGGATGCATTCAGAAGGTATTGCATCACCATTCTTTAATGAAGGTGTAGATGCTGACTTGATGAATTCAAATGAAAATGCGCTTTACTTCATGGAAGCAGGTCGTGGTCTTGGCGAAAGAGATTATTATCTTGAAAATGACTCTAATTCAGTGAAGATTCGTAATGCATATGTGGATTTCATGAAGAAGTTGTTCGCTTTGTCGGGATATGACGCCGCTCGCGCTGAAGAAGCTACTGCAAATGTGATGAAGATTGAAACAGCTCTAGCAAAAGTTGCTATGAATCGTGAAGAACAACGCAATATCGCTGGTCAATACAATCCTCGTACTTATGCACAACTAAAGAAAGATTATCCAAATATTGGTTGGGAAGTGTTGATGGAATCACTCGGTTTGAAGAATGTTGAAAATGTAATTTTGGGACAACCTCGCAGCTTTGCAGAAGTAAATAAATTGCTTGGTGAATTGAATGAACAAGAAATGAAGGATTACTTGTCGGCTTGTTATATTCGTTCAGCAGCTTCATATTTGAGTGATGAATATGTTGATGCTAAGTTTGAATTGTTTGGAAAGACAATGTCGGGCAAGAAAGAACAAGAACCACGCTGGAAGCGAGCATTGTCAGTGCCAAATGGCTTGCTTGGTATGGCAGTGGGACAACTATATGTAGAAAAGTATTTTGCTGGTGAGTCAAAGATGAAAATGCTTATGCTTGTTGATAATTTGAAAGCATCGCTTGCTGAGCATATTAAGAATCTTACATGGATGACTGAAGAAACAAAGAAAAATGCTATCGCTAAGTTGAACAAATTTAAGGTGAAAATTGGTTATCCTGATACTTGGAAAGATTATAGCGCAATCGATGTAAATAAGGATGATTACTATTGGTCAAATATCAAGAAGGCTATGAAGTGGCATGCCGAAGATAATCTTGCTAAATATGGCAAGCCAGTAGACAAGGAAGAATGGCTAATGACTCCTCAAACTGTGAATGCATACTATAATCCAACATCAAACGAAATCTGTTTCCCTGCAGGTATCCTTCAAGCTCCTTACTTTGATGTAAATGCTGATGATGCAAGCAATTATGGTGCAATCGGTGTGGTAATCGGTCACGAAATGACTCACGGTTTTGACGATCAAGGTCGCCAATTTGATAAGGATGGTAATATGATTGATTGGTGGACTGCTGAAGATGCTAAGAAATTTAATGAGTTGACAGATGTACTTGTTGCACAATTTGATTCAATTGAAGTAGCTGAAGGAGTGAATGCAAATGGTCGTTATACACTTGGTGAAAATATTGCCGATCAAGGAGGTTTGCGAGTTGCATATACTGCATTCAAGAGAACAGCACAAGGTATAAGCGAAGAATTGATAGATGGATTTACCTCTGATCAAAGATTTTATCTTGCATATGCGAATGTGTGGGCCGCAAATATTACTGAACAAGAAATATTGCTTCGCACTAAGACTGATGTTCATTCACTTGGTAAGTGGCGTGTAAATGCAACACTTCGTAACATTGATACTTTCTTTGAAGCATTTGGTGTTAAAGAAGGTGATGCAATGTATCGTCCAGAAGAAGAACGAGTAATTATCTGGTAAAAAAATAATTAATATATATTGATGGCGAGTGTTTATTGTTATAGGCACTCGCCTTATTTTTTAGTGTTTTTGCATAGATTTTTTCTTCTTTCAATTATAAGTTTTTGAAAGTTTTTGCGTATATTTGTAAAATCTTATATTGCGGTGTAAAGTGCGCTAATGTGATATAAGGGAATTAAATGTAAACAATTAAAAATAAGGCATATATGAGATTTAATATTTCAAGTAAGAATTTGCTTGCTCATTTGACATTGGTAAGCAAGGTGGTTAATTCAAAGAATAGTATCTCTATTCTTGACAATTTTTTGTTTGAATTGAACGAAGATCAATTAGTGATTACAGGTAGCGATTCTGAAACAACACTTTCAACTCGCGTAGAGGTGGTTGAAAGCGAAGGTGAAGGAAAGTTTGCTGTAAATGTGAAGAAACTGCTTGATTTGCTAAAAGAATTGCCTGAACAACCATTGCAATTTGAAGTAGACGATAATACATTTGAGATTATTATTACATATTTGAATGGTCAATATAACTTTGTTGGTATTGATGGTAATGAATTCCCTCGTCGTAGTGCTATTGATGCAGCTGCTAAGTCTTATACAATTCCAGTGAAAGAAATTCTTGCTGGTATCGACCACACATTGTTTGCTGCAGGTACAGATGAACTACACCCAATTATGATGAGTGTATTCTGGAATATCACACCTGAAGATGTTACATTTGTAGCAACAGATACTCATAAACTTGTTAGATATACAAATAGTCGTATTCAAACAGGAGTAGAAGATTCGTTTATTCTACCAACAAAGCCTGCTAACATCCTAAAATCAGTATTGGTAAAGGCTGAAGGTGATGTGAAAGTATCGACAGATGCTAAGGGCGCTATTTTTGAGTCTTCTTCATTTACATTGAGCTGTCGATTTGTAAATGGAACATACCCTAAGTATAATTCGGTAATTCCACAAAACAATCCATATAAGTTGGTTGTAGATCGCGTTTCATTGTTGAATGCTATTCGTCGCGTTTCAGTGTTTGCTAATGCGTCGGGTCTTGTGATTTTCCAATTGAAGGAAAACGAAATCTATATGAAGGCAGAAGACCGCGAATTCTCAACTATGGCAGAAGAAAGAATGTCATGTGATTATCAAGGCGAAGAAATGCTAATAGGATTCAATAACACAAAGATGATAGATGTGTTGAATAATATTAACTCTGATACATTGGTAGTTACATTGTCGGGGCCATCAAGAGCAGGCGTGTTCCTGCCAGAAACACAAGAAGATGGTGAAGAAATGCTTGTGTTGTTGATGCCAATGATGGTTTAATATTGAAACAAATTCGATATGAATCTTAATTTAAAAAATCCAATAGTATTCTTTGACCTCGAAACAACTGGTGTGAATATAACTCATGATAAGATAGTAGAGATATCTTATATAAAAGTGTATCCAAATGGTGATGAGGAAGAGAAGACTATTAGAGTAAATCCAGGACGACATATCCCAGAAGAAGCAACAGCTGTGCATCACATTACAGATGAAGATGTGAAAGATGCACCAATGTTTGGACAAATAGCAAAGGAACTCAGCAAAGTGTTTGAGGGATGTGATATAGCTGGATTTAATAGCAATAGATTTGATGTGCCATTATTGTCGGAAGAGTTCCTAAATGCAGGAGTAACGATAGATTTGTCGAAAAGAAAATTTGTCGATGTACAGACTATCTTCCATAAAATGGAACAACGCACACTTGTGGCAGCATACAAATTCTATTGTGATAAGGATTTGACTGAAGCTCATTCGGCAAGTGCAGACACTCGTGCTACATATGAAGTGCTAAAAGCACAACTTGATAGATATGCCGATTTGAAAAATGATATCGAATATTTGTCGGAATTCTCGTCTCAAAAGAAGAATGTTGACCTTATGGGACGCATTGTTTATAACGATAAACAACAAGAGGTGTTTAATTTCGGTAAATACAAAGGTATTCCTGTGGAAGAAGTGCTACGCAAAGATCAAGGTTATTATGCTTGGGTTATGCAAGGCGATTTTGCACAAGATACAAAGCGAGTTCTTACTCAGATAAAACTGAGAATGAAGTAATGTGTCAAGACTTTACAAGACTATATAAGTGAAAAAAAGTTTTTGCAGAAAAATAATAGCATTGTTGATGCTTTGTGTGTTCGGTCAAGCGTGTGAGTTATATGCGCAAGAATTGAACTGCAATGTAGAAATCAATTCAGACCAAGTTCAGGGTAGTAATAGAGAAGTGTTTACTACCTTGCAACAATCTATCGCTGATTATATGAATACGACAAAGTGGACAGATGCTCAGTTTTATGCAAACGAAAAGATTGAATGTAAGTTGTTTTTTACGATAAAGTCGTATGATGAAAGTAATGTAATGACTGGTGATTTGCAGATACAGTCAATTCGTCCGGTTTATAACTCAACTTATACAACGACTATATTTAATTTCAAGGATAGCAAGGTTGAATTTTCATATGCCTTAAATGAACCCTTGGTATTCTCGGAAAATACGATGGAAAGCAATCTGACAGCAATCTTGAACTTTTATGCCTATATGATCTTGGCGCTTGATTTTGATACTTTTTCATTGCGTGGAGGTGATCCATATTATGAAAAAGCTGCAAATGTGGTGAGACTTGCTCAAAGTTCGGGTGAGAGTGGTTGGAAAGCATTCGAAGATAATAAGAATAGGAGTGCTGTGTTAAGCGCTTATTATGATAAAAACACATCACTGATAAGAGATGTATTATATAATTATCACAGAAAAGGTCTTGATGAAATGGTGCTTGGCGCTAATAAAGGAAGAGCAGTGATAACAAGTACATTAGAATCATTAAAACAAGTGTTTGATGTAGCACCAATGTCGGTGTGCTTGTCTATTTTTAAAGACTCAAAACTTGATGAAATTGTGAATGTGTATTCGAAGGCGTCTTCAACTGAAAAGGAAAAAGTATATGAATTGCTTTATCCTCTTTATCCCACAGAAACTGTTAGATTAGATAAAATTAAATCAACCGAAACAAACTAAGGCGCAGAAATGCTTACGCATCTATTGATAACAAATTATGCACTTATTGACCATCTTGAAATAGATTTCAAGAAAGGTCTTACTATCATTACAGGTGAGACCGGTGCAGGTAAATCAATTATATTAGGTGCCTTGTCGCTAATATTGGGCGAAAGAGCTGATTTAAAAGTGATACGCAAGGCCGAAAATAAATCGGTTATTGAAGCTTCGTTCAATATAGAGGCGTATAATGATATGGAGCATTTTTTTGAGCAAAATGATATTGAATTCTTTGATAACGAATGTATTTTGCGAAGAGAAATTGCGTCAAATGGTCGTTCAAGAGCATTTATTAATGATACACCAGTTACATTGTCGGTATTAAGAGAATTGACATTAAGATTGGTGGATATACACTCTCAACATAGCAATATGTTGTTGGCTGATGCATTATATCAGTTGAGCATAATAGATAGTGTGTCGGGAAATGATTCAATAAAGGCTGATTATTCGAAGCAATTCTCTCAATATAAAAAATTGAAGGTTGAAATTGAGAAATTAAAGGCAGAATATGAAAAAAATCGTCAAGAAGAAGATTATATACAATTTCAACTAGATCAAATTGCAGCCCTCAAATTGCAAGAAAATGAAGATGAGGAACTAGAGCGAGAGCAATCTCGTTTGTCGAATGTAAATGAAATAAAGCAGTGCTTATGGAGCGCCTCTTCAGTGATACAAGATGAAGATAATTCGATTGTGTCTCAATTGTCGGTATTATCTCGCAGTTTCTTACAAATAGAGAATGTTGATGCAGACTTAAAAGAACTATCGGAACGATTACAATCATTAATGATTGAATTGAAAGACTTTAGTAGAACGATTAGCTCTATACAAGATAGTTATGTTGATGATCCAATCGAGTTGGAGAGAATAACTGAGCGTCTAAACAATATCTATGATTTAGAGAATAAGCATAAATTATCGTGCGTGAACGAACTTATTACATTGCAACATTCTTATGAAGAAAAGTTGGCTATAATTACTAATTCGGACGACGAAATAAAGCGATTGGAAGAAAAACTAATAATCGTTGAGAAAGAGGCAAGGGCAAAGGCGAAGGAATTATCGCTTTCTCGAAGAAAAGGAGCTGAAATATTTAAGCAAGAGCTTGAGAAAACAGCCATTCCACTGGGCATGAAGAATCTACGATTTGAGATTGGTTTTGAAGATTGTGATTTGTGTGCACAAGGAATGGATAAGGTTGAATTCTTGTTTGCATTCAACAAGCAGCAACAGTTAATGCCTATTGAAAATACTGCTTCAGGTGGTGAGTTGTCGAGAGTTATGTTGTGTATAAAAGCAATCATCGCCCAAAATATGCAGTTACCAACTATAATCTTTGATGAAGTGGATACAGGTGTGTCGGGTGAAATCGCACATAAAATGGGTGAGATGATGGGCGATATCTCAAATAACATCCAGGTGATAGCGATTACGCATTTACCTCAGGTTGCAGTTAAGGGTAATAATCACTTAAAGGTGTATAAAGCCGACACAGATGAAGCAACCTATACATCAATGTGTGAATTGACTAAGGAAGAACGAGTGGAAGAGATTGCAAGGATGCTAAGCGGTAGAGAAATAGATGCTGCGGCTATTAATAATGCTCGATCGTTATTGGGATATTAAAAGAAATATAATATAGATTATGGATAAGAATGATTATATATTTGGTATACGCCCTGTAATAGAAGCTATTGAAGCAGGGAAGGATATTGATAAAATATTGGTTAAGAAAGATCTTAGTGGAGAATTGATTAATGAACTGTATGATCTTGTTAAGGAGTATAAGATTCTTATACAGCGTGTTCCACTTGAAAAAATCAATAGAATAACAAGAAAGAATCACCAAGGCGTACTTGCTATATTGTCGTCGGTAACATATAGCAATATAAGTAATGTAATTCCTGAAATATATGAAGCAGGAAATATGCCATTTCTTGTAGCACTTGATGGCGTTACTGATGTGAGAAATTTTGGAGCAATAGCCCGCACTTGTGAGTGTGCAGGTGTTGATGCGATAGTAATACCAGAGCGTCATAGTGTGTCGGTGAGCGGTGATGCAATGAAAACATCGGCTGGTGCATTGAATTATGTACAAGTATGCCGCGAACGCAGTATGGTTGGAGCATTAAACTATTTGAAAGCTAATGGATGCAAGATTGTTGGCGCTTCCGGAAAAACAAAAGTATCGTATACAGATGTAGATTATTCTGTTCCTACAGTAATCGTGATGGGAGCAGAAGATAAAGGGTTGGAACCTGAGGTTGAAGCTGTGTGTGATGAACTTGTTACAATCCCTGAATATGGTAAAATTAATTCATTAAATGTGTCGGTAGCTGCTGGTATCTTAATGTATGAGGTAGTGCGCCAACGAAATAAAAAGTAATTTGTAAGAGAATTACTCGAGAAATTGCTTGAAAGAATAGTTATTTTAAGGTATCTTTGCAGAATATTAGAAATATAGAAATTAGATTTATGATTACACGCATTTTAATACGCAATAAGGTAGTGCAAATGTTCTATTCTTATCTTTTGACAAAAGAAGGAAGAACTATATCTAATGCTAAGAAAGAATTAGAAAAGAGTCTTGATAAGGCATACGAGTTGTATATGTCAATGTTGGTGTTGATGATTGACTTGACTGATTATCATGACTTAAAACTTGATGAGGCGAAGCATAAATATTTGCCTACTGAACATGATATTAATCCCAATACTCGTTTTGCCGATAATAAATTTATTGCGAAACTTAGAGAAAATGAGGATTTAAATGAATATTTGAAAGAAACACCAATTTCATGGCGCGAGGATATTATCTTTATGAAGCTTATGCACGATAAGATTGTTCATTCTAAGGTTTATGCTGAATATATGAATGCAGAAAGTGCAAGCTATGAAGATGATTGTACATTGTGGCGTGAATTGTTGAAGAAGGTTGTGTTTGTAGATGATGATTTGCTTGAAATGCTTGAATCAAAATCGGTGTATTGGAATGATGACTTGAGTGTTATGGGTACATTTGTATTGAAAACTATCAAGCAATTTGCAAACAACCCAGAAACTGCTACAATTCAAAAGAAATATAAAGACGAAGAAGACAATCAATTTGGTGAACGATTGTTTGAATGTGCTGTTAGAGAAAATGAAGAAAACAATAAGATAATCGATAGATTTGTTCAAAAAGAGCAATGGGATACAGAGCGCATTGCATTTATGGATAGAGTTATTCTTAGTGTTGGACTATCAGAAATTAAGAACTTTGATAATATCCCAACAAAGGTGTCGATGAATGAATATATTGAGATCGCAAAATTCTATAGCACACCAAAGAGTGGCCAATTTGTGAATGGTATAATTAATTCTGCTATCAATTATTTGAAAGATTGTGGTAGAATTACAAAAGATAAATAATTAATTAACAATTTAAAAAGTGATATTTATGTTAACATCAATTTTATTGCAAGAAGCTGCAGCTCAAGGAAATGGAATGTCAACAATCATTATGATAGTATTGATGATTGCAATATTTTATTTCTTTATGATTCGTCCACAAAATAAGGAACGCAAAAGAATGAGAGACTTTCTTGAATCATTGCAAGTGGGAAGTAAGGTAAGAACTGCAAGTGGTGTATATGGCAAGGTTAAGGAAATTAAGGATACAGTGATTATTCTTGAAGTTGCCGACAATGTAAAGATTAAGATTGATAAGAATTATATCGTTGGTTCAGCAGAAGAAGCTACACAAGAATCTAAATAATTTTATCATAATATAAATTAAAAAGCCATAGCTTGTATATAACTATATAAGTTTATGGCTTTTTTGAATAATGAACGAGATAATATAATGAAGAATAAAATAAAAGAACTAATAGAGAAATTAAGGAGTCGTACAATAGCAACAAGTACGGCTTTCCAGTATTTGATATTTGTATTTATTTCGTTCATATTCTGGGCTTTTATATCATTGAATAATAATATTCAATATGATATAAATATGCCATTTAAAATCGTTGGAATACCTGATAGTACAACAATTATTTCGAATGTACCTCAGAGTGTGACAGTGAATGTAAAAGATAAAGGTATTTATTTACTTCAATTCCTTGTTGGTAAAAGCCCTGAAGTGAAGGTGAGATTTGATGAATATGCATTATCTGACGGTGTGTTCTATGTGACTAATTCAGAATTGAGAAAGTGCGTAAGAAATAGTCTTGAAAACACTACTGTTATTCAGAGTCTATCGTTGGACAATATTGAATTGAGGTATACTAATCTACCTGGAAAGAGGGTGCCAATTCGTCCAGAGGTGAATGTCTATCCTAATATGCAATACACTATATCAGGTGCTATTAAAATGGATTGTGATTCAGCTATAGTATATTCGGATATAAATACGCTGGCATCGATAGATGAAGTATATACATATAGGGTTGAAGAAAGAGAGTTAAAAGATACTCTTATTAGAGTAGTATCTATAGCTCCAATTCAAGGCGCAAAAATCGAACCAGAACGCGTGAGCCTTACAATACCTGTAGAGCCATTGATATCGAAGAGTCAAGAGATACCTGTAGTGGTGAAATATGTTCCTGCAAATATAAATGTTATAACATTCCCATCAAAGGTAACAGCAACATATCTTGTCCCATTCAGTATGTACAGAAAAAATCTAACATTTGAAGCTGTTGTGAATTATAATGAAATAAAGAGCGCGAAAAACAATAAGCTATGTGTTAGAATTGAAGAAAGTCCTGCGATCTATGAAAATATCTCATTGCTTCAAGATAGTGTTGAATTTATTATAGAAAAGCATTGATGTGATGAAGAAAAGGTTGATAGCTATAGCAGGTGGAATAGGAAGTGGGAAAAGTGTGGTGTCATCTATTCTTCGTGTAATGGGGTATGAGGTGTATGATTGCGATTCGGAAGCCAAACGACTAATGAACTCAAGCCAAGACATAAAAAGAGATTTAGTTGAAAATTTTGGAGAACAAAGTGTGTTGGCTGATGGAACAATTAATTCTGCTTATGTAGGTTCGGTTGTGTTTGGGAATGAAAGCGCATTGAAAAAACTTAACTCTATAGTACATCCTCGAGTGAAGGAAGATGTCGTTAAACACATAGAATCAACATCGCGACAAGTAATGTTTGTTGAAACAGCAATATTACTTAAAAGTAATTTATTGGATCTTATTGATGATGCATGGGTGGTTGAAGCTCCAGAATCGGTAAGAGTTGATAGAGTGATGAAACGAAACTCTATGTGTGAAGAAGATGTGAGAAAACGAATTAAAGCTCAAGAAGGTCAAGACTACAATTCTTTAAAGTCATATAGAACAATAGTCAATGATGGTGAGACTCCAATATTGGTTCAAGTGGAAAAACTTGTTAAAGAAATGTTGTAATATGTGATTGGAAATGTCAAAGAGTGTAAAGTTCTTGATATAACCGAAAATGAGTGCTAAATTTGCATTATATTTATAAAAACAAAATATTTTACTAAGAACTATATTATTATGTTGAAGAAAATACTTTCAATTTCAGGAAAATCGGGATTGTATAAATTGGTGTCATATGGTAAAAATATGCTTATCGTAGAAGGTCTTAGCGATGGTAAGCGTGTTCCTGCTTATTCACACGACAAGATTATTTCACTTGGTGATATTGCAATCTACACTTATAATGAAGAAGTGGCATTGAGTAGTGTGATGCAAACTATCTATGATAAGAATGAAGGTAAAACTGTTGATGCTAAGCAATATTCAGATAAAAAGTCTTTGTTTGCTTACTTTGAAGAAATTTTGCCAGATTTTGACCAAGAAAGAGTTTATCCAAATGACATTAAGAAGGTTATCACATGGTATAATCTTTTGGTAGGTGCAGGATTCACTTCTTTCAAAGAAGAAGAGGAAGAAGCAACTGAAGCTGCTGAATAAATCGCAAATGAATTATGATATAATAGGGGAATGAGTGAGTTTGCTTATTTCCCTATTTATTGTTAAATAGGAAAATGCGCCAATCGAAAAACATATTAGTTTTATGTGTTACATTGTTTACAATGTGCATAATTTCATCATGTAGTTCATCTAAAAAAACAGTTGTTGTAGATGAATTTTATGAACCAATAGTTGTGCCATCTAAAACGGATACTTTGAGCAATAAGCTTGAGGCGGAAGTGCAACAATGGTTGGGCGTACCATATAAATATGGTGGACAAAGTAAAAATGGCGTAGATTGTTCGGGCTTGGTGGTTGAAATATATAAAAATGTGTATGGAATAAAATTATATCGAGCTTCATATGAGATATATGAAAAGAATTGCTCAAAGATAAATTGTGAAGAATTGGAATTGGGCGATTTGGTCTTTTTCAATACCCACAAGAAGAATAATAGGATTAACCATGTTGGTTTGTATTTAAAGAATGATAAATTTGTTCATTCTTCTACAAGTAAAGGTGTGATCATATCGGATATGACGGAGCCTTATTATAAGAAATGTTTTATTGGAGCAGGTAGGGTGAAGAAAGATTGATGCATGATTCAATATGCACAGAATGCGCCACTTGCCGAAATAGAGTGGTAAGGTATATTTAGCTCATTACATTGGTTTACAAGTAATTGTTCTCTTTTGTAGTAGATATTTGAACTTAATACTATTATCTTGGGTATGTAGTTTCTTAATACATCTTCTATGCTACCATAATATCCTTTGGTAATTAAAAGAATGTCGACATTAATTTTAGGTGTGCGAGACACTTTTGTTAAGTTGTTCTCTGTAATTATAGCTATTGTGTTGTTTCCTAATGTAGTATGAGTGTCGGATGAGAGGAAATGGTGGTTAATGTTATCGATGTTGTGCTTGGCAAGGAATTGCTTGTGCTTTTGTTTGAAATCGTTAATATTTAGGTTTTCATTTAAGGTTATTAATGTTGCGTTGTTGCCATTAATTTCAATTATAGGTGTAGATTTGAAATTGTGGAAAATAACATAACCCGAGGAAATCTGGTTTTTATGATTTTCTACAATTTTAATAATGAATGAGCTTATAACTAACAAGATTAGGCAGTGAATGTAAATTGACTTTTGTTTGTGAACAATAAATAGAATTGTAACAATGATTGCCAATAGAAAGAATATTAAAAGTATTGGCGAAATGTATGTGTTAATATAGAAAGAATCACCTAAATGCGATATGTCGGTAATGATTCTGTAGATTGTATTAAGGGTTTGCGATAGTATAGAAATATCGAAACCTAAAGCCAATGAAATTAAGTAAAACAAACCTATACAGATAACAATAGGTAAAATGGGTATTATGATACAATTTGTGAGAATTGAGATAAAAGATATTGTGTTGAAATAGTATGCGGAAATAAACATAGTGCCAATGTAGGCAATAATTGATGTGGAAAAAATAGAATAGGTGTAGTGTAATAACTTGTTTTTTGGGGAAACTATATTAATGCGATTAGATACAGCTATAATCAAGAAAACAGAAACAAAACTTAATTGAAATCCTATGTCGAATATAGAGAATGGATTTATGAGTGTTATGATCAATGCTGCTGCGAATAATGCATTCAATGAAGAATTCTTGCGATATAATAGATGGGCGATGATTACAAATGCCATCATAATGGTGGCTCTAATTACAGAGATAGACAAACCTGTAATAAAAGCAAAGATAATGATTGATATTAGTGTGGTTGTGTGTCGCAGATTTTTTCCGAAAATATAGTCCAATGGCATCAATATCAGATTGATGATAAAAGCAATAATACAGATATGTAAACCACTTAATGCTAAAATGTGAGAAATTCCGGCTTTAGAGAAAACCGATCTTGTGTCGGAATCAAGAAAAGAGTCTTCGCCTAATAATATTGTGATAAAAAAGTATTTCGTGTTAGGGGTTAGAGATGATGAGAGCAATAAATCAATTAGTTGATTTTGGATGGATTTAGCATAGCTGAATATGGAACTCTTATGGCCGATAATTTCATAATTATTTTTGTGTATAAAATTATGGTAGATATAACCATTGTGTCTCATGTAGTTAGCATAATCTAACTCTTCTGGATTACCATTGTTCTTGATAGGTCTTGGAGAAAATTTGAAACAAATTATATCTCCTTCAGTAAGGTTGTAGTTGTTACCTTCAACCCATGCAGTCATTTTTGCATTGGAAGGTGTGATGACACCCAAAGAGTCGGTATATTGTACCATTTGGAGTCGTATGCTACATGAAACATCGTTGTGCTGAATGTTTTCTATAATTGCAGTTGCATAAGATGAAGATGATGGCTGAGGTGAAAGTTCACGAGGCGTTTTAAGGTCGCTAATTATTAGCCCTATGCATAAAAAGGTTGCAATTAAAGGGGAATTAATAATATAGCTTTGTGAGAGTTTGATAATAGGGGATGCTTTATGCGAAAAAATAAGGTGCAAACAAAAGAATATAATCGCACCAGGTATAGATATATACAATGGAATTGATATAATACTATATGCAATAATGCCTATAATGAAAGGTATAACAACTTTCAAAATAGGCATTTTAGCAAGAGTATTTCGCATTATAAATAAGGCTTAATATGAACGAGATGTCATGAATTCCAAATTTCGTAAGAAACGAATGCTTGAAGGAGAAGCATTTCAAGACCATTCTTAACAGTTGCTCCATATCCTTTAGCATTTTTCATGAATAGAGTCTCATCTGGATTGTAAAGCAAGTCATAACATAGGTGCTTTTCGGTAAGAAGTTCGTAAGGTATATCAGGACAATCATCAACATTAGGATACATACCAAGAGGCGTTGTATTAACTATTATATGGTGTTCGTCAATAATATCCTTGTTGATTTCAGGATAAGTTATAGTGTTTTCTGTTTTCTTTCTTGATACAAATTGTGACTCTATACTAAGTTTCTTAAGTCCGTAGCATACAGCTTTAGCTGCACCACCAGTTCCAAGTATCAATGCTTTTTTCATGTGTGGCTTGATAAGTGGTGATATTGAATCACAGAAACCAACAACATCAGAGTTGTAGCCTTTAAGTATGAGATCATTATTTTTGTGAATGATTTTGATGACATTAACAGCGCCAATGTTGGCAGCATCTTCATCAAGTTCATCAAGGAATGGTATTACTTGTTCTTTATATGGGATTGTAACATTAAGACCATTCAAATTATAGTATTCGCTGATTACCTCCATTAGCATGTTGATGTCGGGAATCTCAAAGTTGATGTATTCCGCATCAATATCCTCTGCTTCAAATTTATTGTTGAAGTAGTTGCGCGAAAAAGAGTGTCCTAAAGGATAGCCAAGTAGACCGTATAAAGTTCCTTTCATATAAGTAGATTTTTGAACAAAAAATGTTATGTAGATTGTTTTTACAAATTTATTACAAAAATAATAGATTGAATCAATATTTCATTTCATTTTTCGTGATTTTTTGTTCATTTTTAACCCGTAGCGAAAAAATGGACTTAAAAATGGGCATAATTGCCCTTATTTTCGTAAATTTGCAAGATATATTATATATGTGAATTATATTGATATGTTGAAAGTAGGGCGCCTTATATTGATTATGATTGCAATGATTGTTTCATTGCAAGTAGTTGCGTCGCCTTACACAGTTGTTATCGATGCTGGTCACGGAGGTAAAGATGTGGGTGCATTAGGTAAAACGGTTCGCGAAAAAGATGTGAATTTATCGGTAGCTCTTAAACTAGGTGAACTGATAAAGGAGAATTTTGAAGATGTAAAGGTAGTATATACTCGTGATGAAGATAAATATCTTACATTGCAAGAGCGAACTCAAATAGCCAATAAAGCCAAAGGCAATTTGTTTATTTCTATTCACTGTAATTCGATAGATAAGAGAAATAAAAATAGAAAGACGATTAAAGGCGCTTCGACCTATGTTCTTGGTTTGCATAAGTCGGATGACAACCTTGAAGTGGCAATGCGAGAGAATTCAGTTATTGCGTTGGAAGATGATTACAAAGTAACTTATCAAGGATTTGACCCTAATTCATCTGAATCGTATATAATTTTTGAGATAAGCCAAAGTGCTCACTTAGATCAAAGTGTTGATTTTGCCTCTTATGTTCAAAATGAATTACATAAAACAGCTGATAGAGTTGATAGAGGAGTGCGTCAAGCTGGATTTCTTGTTTTAGCGCGTACAAGTATGCCTGCTGCATTGGTTGAATTAGACTTTATTTGTAATCCAGTGGAAGAGGGCTTCTTGGGTTCTAAAAAAGGACAAAATAAGATGGCCTTGGCTATATTTAACGCATTCAAAAAGTATAAAGGCTCATTAGATAGTAAGAGCGTGTCTGCCGAATCAATTGTACGCAAAAACAAGAATGAGTCAAAACTTGAAGTTGATGAGAATGTTTCTGCAACTGAGGTTGTGGATTCAGTTACAAAAAATTCTCAACTAATATATAAAGTTCAATTCATGACATCATCGAAGAGAATTAAATCAGGCGATAAGAGGTTTAAAAACCTTGGTGATGTGGAAAGTTACAAAGAAAACGGAGTATATAAGTATACTATAGGCAATGCTGAATCGGAAGATGAAGCAAAAAAGTTGCTTAAAGAAGTGAGAAAGAAATTTGACGAAGCGTTTATTGTTGTGTTTAAGAATGGAGAACGCTTCAAATAATGATAATAATTAAGATATAGAATAATGAAAAAGGTATTTACAAAAGAGGTTTTAATTGCCATTGCAGTGATTGTGAGCATTGGCTTGTTGTATTGGGGTATAAATTACCTTAAGGGAGTAAATCTATTCACTCCAGCTAACTATTATACAGTTAGTTTTGAAAAGGTAAATGGACTTAAGGTTTCAGCGCCTGTTACAATTAATGGTTTCCAAGTTGGTTTGGTGAGCAATGTTTCTTATGACTATAATGATGGAAATATTGATGTGGAATTAAGCCTTGATAAGAAACTTCGTTTGCCAATTGGTTCTGAAGCTATGATAGAAACTGATATGTTGGGCACATCTACAATTGCTTTAGTATTGAGTAATGAAAAGGATAATTTCTATGAAGTAGGTGCTGATATTCCAGGTAAATTGCAAGGAGGTCTTATGGATAATGTTTCTAACGAACTTTTACCATCGGTATCACAGTTGTTGCCTAAGGTTGATAGCATATTGGCAAGCGTGAACAATTTGTTGGCTAATCCTGCATTGAATGAATCGGTAACTCGTTTGGATCAAATAACATCTAATTTGGAGCAACTTACTTCTCAATTAAATAAGAGTGTTCCTGGAATCTTTAATAATGTGAATACATTGTCAGAAGATCTAAAGACTGTTTCGGGTAATTTGTCTGATATGACAACTGAACTAAATGCAGTTCCATTGGATTCAACTATGAGAAGTATCAATGAAACTATGGCTAATCTTAAGGAAATCACTGATGCTTTGAAGAGTGATAACTCAAGTCTTGGTTTGTTGATGAATGATAATGGTTTGTATAATCATCTTGATCAAACAGTATTAAGCTTGGATTCGTTGTTTAAGGATATAAAGACAAATCCTAAGCGATATATCAATGTAAAAGTATTCTAATTAACGGATTATTTATAATCAATTTTGATTATTTAGAATAATTCTAAACAGCGCAAAATGTGACGATTTTTTAAATTTGCATTGAGCGCTGTTTTTATCGAGGTTTTTAAGTTCCATATTATTAAGTATATTTTTGATATTGACACTAAATGCGCTGAAAATGAGCTATATAGAAGTTTTATGCTTCGTAAAATGGCTCAAATTAAAGGTCAATATGTAATTTGCTGAAAAATAAAGAGTTACAATTCTTGGTTAAAAAACAAATTTTTAAAGGTTTTTTTTAGAAAATATTTTTGGCAAATTTTGTACTCGAAAACGAAGAATCTAATAACTTTAAATGGTATCTCAAGACAAGAACATATTATGGGAAAGATGTCTCGCAATCTTTAGAGACAACTTGACAGAAGAGCAGTTCAATGCTTGGTTTATGCCTCTATCTGTGTATAGCTATGAGGATAATAAACTGGTGTTGAATGTTCCTTCACAATATTTTGTTGAGAGAATAGAGCGTACTTATCTTAATCTAGTTAAGAAGACGCTACGTCACATTTATGGCGATAAGATTCAACTTTATTATAATGATTCAAGCACGACTATTAAAGGAGCTACAAGTAGCCCTGTAATAGAAAATCGTGTTGAGAAATCAATGCCTAAGATTGTATCTCCATTCCAAAAAGAAGATTATGGTGAAATTGATTCTCAATTAAATCCTAAATATAATTTTGAGAATTATTGTGGAGGTATGTGCAATAAATTGGCTGTTACTATTGGCGAGAAAATTGCGACAGATCCATCGTGCCGTACATTTAGCCCATTGTTTATATTTGGTGCTACAGGAGTAGGTAAAACTCACTTGATACAAGCTATAGGTATAAAGATGAAGGAATCTCAACCTCGCAGTAGAGTCCTTTATGTAACTGCAAGAATTTTCGAGAGTCAATATACTACAGCTGTTAGAAATAATAAGGTTAATGACTTTATCAATTTCTATCAAAGTATCGATACATTGATTCTTGATGATATTCAAGAATTAGCAGGAAAAACAGCAACTCAAAATACATTCTATCATATTTTCAATCATTTGCATCAAAATCAAAAGCAATTGATTCTATCGAGTGATACTAGACCAGTAGATATGGACGGAATGGTGCCTCGATTAATATCTCGTTTCAAATGGGGTATGACAGTTGAGTTGAATAAACCTGATTTTTCATTGCGTCGTAATGTTCTTACAATGAAGGCTGAACAAGATGGTCTTGTTATATCAAATGAAATCTTAGATTACATTGCAAACAATGTAACTGATAGCGTAAGAGAGCTTGAAGGTGTGATTGTTTCTTTGTTAGGTCACGCAGCAATGTTGAATCAAGATATTACATTAGATTTGGCTAAGGCTGTAGTTGCTAATGCAGTGAAGATATCTAAGACACAGCTTACATTTGAAATTATTGCTGAAAAAGTGTGTGAACACTATAATATTGACACTGATTTGATTTATGCTAAATCACGCAAGCGCGAGATTTCAGATGCACGACAAGTTGTGATGTATTTGGTGAAGAAACATACTCAGTTGTCATCGACAAATATCGGATTGAGGTTGTCAAGAAATCATGCAACAGTGCTTCACGCTTGTAAAAACATCGAAGAAAGATTATCGGTTGATAAACAATTGCAAGAAGATTTAGAAACTATAGAAAATGGATTTAAGGGTTAATCTTAAATCCATTTTTATTTTTAATGAATTTGAAATGATATTAAAAAAGAAATAGCCATAAGATATTTCTTATGGCTATTATCGTATTTTATAGAGATTTACTCTATAAAGTTGAATTATTCTTCGTCAAGAAGGATTTCAAGCATCTTGATTACAGATGTTGCAACTGGAGTACCAGGACCGAAGATTGCAGCTACACCTGCTTGATACAAGTAATCATAGTCTTGAGCTGGGATTACACCACCTGCAACTACTACGATGTCTTCGCGACCAAGTTTCTTCAATTCTTCAATTACTTGAGGAAGAAGAGTCTTGTGACCTGCAGCAAGAGAAGATGCACCAAGAATGTGAACGTCGTTTTCAACAGCTTGACGAGCAGCTTCGGCTGGAGTTTGGAACAATGGTCCCATATCTACGTCGAAACCACAGTCAGCATAACCTGTAGCAACAACCTTAGCACCACGGTCGTGACCGTCTTGACCCATCGTAGCGATCATGATACGAGGTTGACGACCTTCTTTCTTAGCAAACTTCTCACACATTTCTTGTGCTTTCTTGAAGTTGTCATCGTTCTTAGCTTCTGATGAATACACGCCTGAAATAGTTTTGATTACAGCTTTATAGCGACCTACAACTTCTTCGCAAGCATCAGAGATTTCACCCAAAGATGCACGAACACCTGCAGCCTTAACAGCAAGGTCAAGTAGGTTACCTTTCTTAGTTCTCACACATTCTGTGATAGCAGCAAGGGCTTGCTTAACAGCTTCTTCGTCGCGAGCTTCGCGCAATTCAGCAAGGCGTTCAACTTGTTCCTTACGAACTTCAGTGTTGTCGATTTCAAGGATATCAAGTGGAGCTTCTTCAGCAAGACGGTACTTGTTGATACCAACGATAGTTTGTTGACCAGAGTCGATACGAGCTTGAGTACGAGCAGCAGCTTCTTCGATACGCATCTTAGGGATACCTGATTCGATAGCTTTAGCCATACCACCAAGTTTTTCAACTTCTTGGATGTGAGCCCAAGCCTTTTGAGCGATTTCGTTAGTAAGAGCTTCTACATAGTAAGAACCTGCCCATGGGTCAACTTCCTTACAGATGAATGTTTCTTGTTGGATGTAGATCTGAGTATTACGAGCAATACGAGCAGAGAAGTCAGTTGGAAGTGCGATGGCTTCGTCAAGAGCATTAGTGTGCAATGATTGAGTGTGACCAAGAGCAGCTGCCATAGCTTCGATACAAGTACGACCAACATTGTTGAATGGGTCTTGCTCAGTAAGTGACCAACCAGAAGTTTGGCTGTGAGTACGCAATGCAAGAGACTTAGGATTCTTAGGACCGAATTGGTTAACGATCTTAGCCCAAAGCATACGAGCAGCACGCATCTTAGCGATTTCCATGAAGAAGTGCATGCTGATACCCCAGAAGAATGATAGGCGAGGAGCGAATTGGTCGATTGTCATACCAGCATTAACACCAGCACGAAGGTATTCAAGACCATCGGCAAGAGTGTAAGCAAGTTCGATATCGGCAGTTGCACCTGCTTCTTGCATGTGGTAACCCGAAATAGAAATAGAGTTGAACTTAGGCATATTTTGAGAAGTGTACTCAAAAATGTCAGCGATGATGCGCATTGAGAATTCTGGTGGATAGATGTAAGTGTTACGCACCATGAATTCTTTCAAGATGTCGTTTTGGATAGTACCAGCCATTTCATCAAGCTTAGCACCTTGTTCAAGACCTGCATTGATATAGAATGCAAGAACTGGAAGAACGGCACCGTTCATTGTCATAGAAACTGACATCTTGTTCAATGGAATACCATCGAACAATACCTTCATATCTTCGATAGAACAGATAGATACACCAGCCTTACCAACGTCACCAACAACGCGTTCGTGATCGGCGTCATAACCACGGTGAGTAGGAAGGTCGAATGCAACTGATAGCCCCTTTTGTCCTGATGCAAGGTTACGACGATAGAATGCGTTAGATTCGGCAGCTGTAGAGAAACCAGCATATTGACGAACAGTCCAAGGACGCATAGCATACATACCGCTGTAAGGACCTCTCAAGAATGGAGGAAGACCAGCTACATATTCTAGGTGTTCAAGACCTTCAAGGTCATCTTTAGTATAAATAGGCTTAACAGGGATAAGCTCAGGAGTCAACCAAGTTTCGCCTTCAGCAATCGGATTATGCTTAACATTAAAAGCATCGGTTGCGATATCTATATTTTTAAAATTAGGTTTCATAGTCGATGTTATTTTAATAGTTTAGCGTTGAATGCTT
>JAEIGA010000135.1_pt1 | contig 101033 bp, 93 predicted proteins | sample 9270691 | NCBI WGS metagenome assembly JAEIGA01 (sample SAMN17057246, study PRJNA624740) | gut metagenome | biome: biome; isolation source: fecal sample | host: Bos grunniens | place: China: Xizang | collected 2019 | reverse complement strand
TCTTGCTGGTATTCCATATCCTAAAGCACATACCATTAATTGGGAAGATGAAAAGGTGTGGGCGGATATGATTAAATCACCGGCGGGCATCTTCCAGTTTGAAGGCGACTATGCGTTTAAAATGCTTAAAGAGTTTGTTCCGCATAAGATAAACGACATGAGTATGGTTAATGCTGCGCTGCGTCCGTCTGGGGCATCTTACAGAGATAGATTGCTCGCCCACGAGGTTAACAAGAATCCCTCAGAAATTATTGATGAATTGCTAAAGGATAACCTTGGATTCCTCATCTATCAAGAAGATACAATTGCATTCCTACAGAATATATGTGGGCTTTCTGGTGGTGATGCAGATAATGTGCGTCGTGCTATTGGGCGTAAGCAAAAAGACAGACTTGAAGCCGCAATGCCACAAATTCTTGAAGGATATTGTAAAATGTCTCCAAAACCTAGAGAGATTGCAGAGCAAGAAGCTAAAGAGTTCTTGCAAATTATTGAAGACTCAAGTAATTATCAATTTGGCTTTAACCATTCTACTGGTTACAGTATGATTGGTTACTTATGCGCCTACATGAGATATTATTATCCAGAGGAGTTTATCGCGGCATACTTAAACAATGCTAACAACGAAGATGATATTCGTTACGGTACAGAGTTGGCAAAAGTTAAAGGAATTACAATTCATCCAATTAAATTTAGACACTCTGGTGCAAATTATACGGTTGATAAGACCAATCATTGTCTGTATAAAGGGTGCAGTAGCGTCAAATTTTTAAACGCAGATGTATCTGAACAGCTTTATGCAATGAAAAACCAACAATTTGATTCGTTTATTGATTTGGTTAAGGTTTTCCCTGGAAATAGTCGCCAACTTAACATTCTTATAGAGCTTGGATATTTTTCCGAATTCTCTAAGACACAACGTTTGCTCCGAATAGTCGATCTCTACAACAAATACGGTGGCAAGAAACAAATCAAAAAGGATAAGTGCGATATTCCCGAAGAAATAATTTCAAAGTATTCGACATCAACGGCAGCCATGTACAAGTTTACCGATGTCGATGGAATGCTCAAAGAGCTTATCGCAGATATTCCAAACAATGATATCCCGTTAAGAATGCGGATTCAGAGCGAGCAAGAATACCTTGGATATGTGAGTCTTACCATTCCAAACAACCGTAATCTCGCCGTTATCCTCGATGCAGACTTTAAGTACAGTCCCAAGGTCAAATGTTATATGCTATCGACGGGCCAACAAATTACTGCCAAGATTGCAAAGAAAACTTATACAAACAATCCTTTTCAAAACGGAGATGTTCTATCAATAGTGACCGAGCAGCGCCCTAAATGGAAAAAAGATGAGAATGGTGGTTGGGTGCAAGACGCTTCTCTTGGCTACGACACTTGGATAACTCGTTATTCAATTGTAGAAAATATTTAAAAAAATTTTTAAAATACCCCCATAAAATGGTTGACAATTATTTCCAAATGGTTTATAATAACTACACAACAGAATGATTGTCAACCATTTGCGTTGGCGGAGGAGAAGGGATGAGTAATAAATTTAAGCTTGGAGACATTATTAGATTAGAATCACCATTTGATGATGTCGGCGACAGATTAGTCGTATCTATCGAACGTGATTACTATAAGGTAGTCGGAATCAACGACGCGGTTGATCACTGCAAATACGACATAAATAAAGGCAGCGAGTGGTGTTACGACGTAGTTGGAAATATTTTTGAAAAGAATAAATAAAAGGAGAAATAAAAGATGAAACGATTTTTGGTAACTATTGTTGCACTAATGTTTTCAGCAATATGCTTGACGAGTTGTAGTTGTGAGAAGCAAAGCAAAGCATATGTAAAGATTGGCGATGAGTGGAAGGTTGTAGCCGTCAAAAATGCGTGTGAACATACTTATGGTGTAATACACCTTACCCTTGACGACGGAACGGAATTGTTTGTTAACATGTCAAATTGCATTGTATATGATGGCACATTGCCTATTAAAAAATAAAAAAATTAAAAGGAGAAAAATTATGGTAGGATTTATTTTTGGTATTATTGTTTTGTTGGCTGGCGTTATTTGTGGAGTAGCATTTGGTACTCACAAACGTGTTATTGAAAAAGAAGAGTATGTATTGGATGAAAACGGTAACAGAATTTCAACAGGCTATGGTTATAGAACCACGATTAAAAAGATTGAAACGAAGCCTTATAAAAAACTTGGCACTCTTTCATTGGCGGGGGGTGCATTCCTTGGCATTCTATTGACTTTCTTTGGCTGTATGTCGTCTGTAACAACTGGTAATACTGGCGTAGTGACCACATTTGGTAAGGTTGAGAATTATACCTTGGAGGCTGGTTTCCACTTAAAGGCTCCATGGCATACTGTGACCGAAATGGATAATCGTGTTCAGAAAACAACAGTTGAACTCAGCTGCTTTAGTGCAGACATCCAAGAGGTATCAATGAAATATACACTCAACTATCAGATTGATAAATCTAACGCGCAAGAAATTTACAGAACCGTTGGTAAAAATTATTATGCAACAATTATTGAACCCACTATCGCAGAGGCCGTCAAAGTGGCGTCTGCAAAATATACAGCAGAACAACTAGTACAAACAAGAAGCAATCTCGCTGCGGACATCGAAACATTGCTTGAAACTAATTTGAGTAATTATAACATCAAAGTATCGTCTACCGCAATCGAAGATATGGACTTTACTGACGCATTTACGACAGCAGTAGAAAATAAACAAGTAGCAGAACAGAAAAAGAAACAAGCAGAAATTGAGCAAGCTCAAGCATTGTTGCAAGCTGAGAACGATAAAAAGATTGCCGAAACCAATGCAAAGGCAAACGCAGAGGTTTCCAAGATTCAAGCAGAAGCAGATATGGCAGTTGCTAAGATTGCTGCCGATAGCGCAGAATATCAAGGTAAAAAAGAAGCAGCTATTGCACTTCAGAGACTCGCTTCTATTAATGGTTGGACTGTAATACATAATGAAGAAACTGGCATTAACGAACTTTATAAAGCCAATGGTGATAAGGTTACAGATGATGAACTTCTTGAGGGCGCTGCAAGATTGATTGAATATTATTATACTCAGTCCTGGAACGGCGAATTACCTGACACTATGCTTGGCGACGGATCTGATGTTCTTGTAGGATTAGGTAAATAATTTTCAGAAAATTTTGAAAAACAACTTCAAAACGTTTGACAATTGGAAAATTTTAGTATATTATAATTACACAACAAAATGATTCAGAGGTAAAGAAATGAAGAAGTACAAACTTGGTATGTACCTTGGTCGCTTTCAACCTTTCCACAATGGGCACAAGTCCATTGTGGATAAGATGTTGGAAGAGTGTAAACAAGTGTTGATTGTTATCGGTTCGTCTGATAAGAAAGGCACTGTTAAGAATCCATTCCCAGCTTGGGAAAGGGCATCTATGATTAAAGAAGTATATAAAACTTCTATACGAATAAATATTATTTGTATTCCCGACCGTAATACTATTGCAAATGATGCAGCTTGGGGTGATTATGTTATGGAATATTTAGGTAATTACGGATATAGTCCCGATGTTATATATCAGGGCACAGAAGCAGCGCGTAATACTTGGTTTGCTCATTATCCTTTGGTTGATATTGTTAGTGTAAGTCGTCTTGACATACCTATTTCTGCAACTCTTATAAGGGCGGCAATCATTGAGAAAAGACGTGACTTTATCGCAGAGCACTGTCCAGATCCTGTGGCGCATCATATTATTAATTCTATTTTCTGGGGGAGGGATTTCCACGATGAATTGGTTTAAGAGATTTTTTGGCCATTTGAAAACAATACATAAGCATCGTAAAATGGTGCGAAAACTGTGTTTTAAGTGTGGATTGTATTGGCAAGGTTTAACGCACGATTTATCTAAATATTCGCCGACAGAGTTTTGGAACGGTGTGAAATTCTATACTGGAACGAAATCTCCGCATGTAGGGGAACGTGCAAAGTATGGATATAGCAAGGCGTGGTTGCATCATAAGGGAAGAAATCCACACCACGCAGACTATTGGATGGATATTAGACCTAATGGGCAAACGGGTCCAGTAGAAATGCCATATAAATATTTAGCAGAAATGATATGTGACCGTATTGCAGCGAGTATGATTTATCTTGGAGATAGGTATACTGATAGTTCGCCATTAGAGTATTATAATTCTCATATGGACGAAAATGATTTTGATTACAAGACTCGTCAAAGACTTGAATGGCATTTAAAATATTTAGCCGAACATGGTTTAGATTTAACTATGTTGTATTTAAGAATAGACGTTAACACAGCAAATGAAAAGTAGATAAATAAATGCAGGAAAAATACAATGTATGGGTACATTTATAAAACAACAAATTTAATTAATAATAAATTCGATGTAGGAAAGCATAAATATCCAAAAGATGAAATAGATCCGAATTATTATGGTAGTGGAATACGATTAAAAGATGCTATACGTAAATATGGTAAAGAGAATTTTATTGTAGAAATCCTTGATATTTGTATAACGCTATCAGAAGCAAATGAAAAAGAAAAATTTTGGATAGAAAAGCTAGACGCTAGAAATAGAGATATTGCATACAATATAAGTTTTGGTGGTGACGCGAATGTTCCTTATGAATGTCTTCTGGAAGGCGCTAAAAAGCGGAAAGGAAGAAAGGCATCAGACGAAACTAAATGCAAAATATCAACAGCGTTAAAAGATAAACCAAAGTCTGATGTGCATAGAAAAAGTTTAAGCAAACATCATCGCTTAAAAACTACACATATTAAATTTTACAAAGACGAATCATATGAATTAACTGATGAGTCTATTGCAAATATTGCCAAATCAATAGGTGTAACTTGTATGACGTTAAGAAGAGCGTCTGAAATGGGAGAGTTTAGGTGTGGGGACTTTTATCTTTTAGATTTAACTGATTTTAGTCGCGCATTTGACCATAAGTTTAGATATTCAAAAGAAAAATGTTTTTTCGATCCAATCAAGAAAGATATTGTTTCTCATAATACTTTACGTATTCGCCATCAGCATAATATGGATGAATACAAAGATGTGAATTTATATAATTATACACAAGAAAAACTTAAAGAAAAGAATGACTTTATCAAATATTATACTGAATTAAAAGAAAAAATATTAAAAGAGGAAAAAGAAAAATGATGAAACTTAGTCCGATTATTACAAATTTAACAGATTTAGACTTATACAAAATAACAATGGGCCAAATATTCTTCCATAAGCATACCAATCTCAACGGCACCTATCTATTCAAATGTCGTAATAAAGATGTAGTGTTTACACCAGAAATGGTAGATGAAATTAATGCCCAAATCGACCACCTTTGCACGCTTAAATTTACGGATGAAGAGTTGAATTACATTGGAAGTCTTCGTTTCATCAAGAGCGACTATGTAGAGTTCTTAAGACTATGGCATCCAATTCGCAAGTATGTAACTTGTAAAGCTGGTGAAAATGGCACTTTGGACTTAAAAGTAGAAGGCCCACTTTTCTCGGTGATGCAATTTGAGATTTATTTACTTGAAATCGTCAACGAAGTTTACTTCCGTATGCAGTACGACTATCTCGAATTACTTGATAGTGCGAAAGATAGACTTGCAGATAAGATTCAAGGATTGCAAGATAAATACACATTTAAATTTGCAGAATTCGGTTGCCGCAGACGTCTTAGTCGTGAATGGCAAGATTATGTGGTTCGCGAACTTTTGAAGACTGGTAAATGCGTAGGTACTTCCAATGTGTATCTTGCTATGAAGTATGGCGTAAAACCTATTGGTACTTACGCTCACGAATATGTGCAAATGTATCAGGGTGTGCCTGGTGTACAGCTGGCATATACTAATAAGATGGCTATGGACGAATGGTTCGAAGAATATCAGGGTGACAATGGTACTGCATTGACCGATACTCTTGGCACGGATTTGTTCTTGATGGACTTTACGAAACTTCAGGCTATGTGCTATTCTGGCGTAAGACACGATAGCGGCGACCCCTTCGCGTGGGGAGATAAACTGATTGCTAAATATGAAGAATATGGCATCGACCCGAAGACGAAGACCTTGCTGTTCAGCGACGGACTTGACTTCGAGAAAGCTCAACAAATTTACGATTACTTCAAAGACCGTATCAATGTAAGCTTTGGTATCGGCACCTACTTGACGAATGATACCGCGGTTCCCGCACTTAATATCGTTATCAAGTTGCAGTATGTAAATGGTCACCCCGTAGCTAAGTTGAGTGACAACCCTGGCAAGACTATGTGTCAAGACGAAGATTACATTAATTATTTGAAGAACGCAGTAGATTATAGAATTAAGGAAGGTATTTAAGATGAAGAAACTTTTAATTGTTGTTGATATGCAGAACGACTTTATTTCAGGTTCGCTCGGAAGTAAAGAGGCTCAAGCCATTGTGCCTAATGTAGTTAAGAAGATTAGTGAATGGGATGGCGATATTATTTCAACGCTCGATACGCATGGGGCAAATTATCTTGAAACAAGAGAAGGTAAATATTTGCCGGTTGAACATTGTATTGAAGGAACAGAGGGGCATCATATTAATAAGGAAGTGTTTGAAGCATTATTGCATACTGATTCTTATTATTCGACGATGAACACGTTGACTAAGAATACGTTTGGCAGCACCGCATTACCAGAGATTATTAGAGGGCACGAAATTGATTACGTTGAACTCGTTGGACTTTGCACCGACATCTGTGTTGTTTCAAACGCGATGCTCTTGAAAGCACATTATCCAGAATTAGATATTACCGTAGATGCAAGTTGTTGTGCAGGTGTAACTCCAGAAAGTCATAATGCAGCATTGACTACTATGAAGATGTGTCAGATTAATATTATCGGAGAATAAACATGTTATTTCGTAAAAAGTCAAAAGAGAAAGAAAATGTGTCTTGTGCGCAACTAACAGTAACAAGTGAATGTTCAATTATTTCGCAAATTCGTCAATGGCAAAAAGAACTCGATGAAGCAAATAATAAAATAAAACAATTAGAAAACATTGAATATATAGATGTTGAAGAGTTGTATAAATTTGTTATGTCTGACGAGTTTATGTGGCTAGCTTATGAACACACGCAATGCCGCAATAGAAGACCTGGTTGGATTAATGTGAATGGTGTGTACTCAATTCATAAAGCGGTTAACCAAATAGATAATCTTGATAAATTTTTTGATGAAATCAGAATAATTTATGATAGAACTAATCTGATTGCACAAGAAAATCATAAAGCCGCAGAATTGCGTAATAAAATATCGGAAGCAAAAACACAACTTGGAATTCAATAAGGAGAATGAGTATGAATAATTTTGATGCAGTAAAAGTTAAAAATGATTGTGTGCAGTGGATCAGAGATTGGTTCGAACAAAACGGAAAAGGTTGTAATTGTGTCGTAGGAACGAGCGGAGGAAAAGACTCGTCGGTAGTTTTAGCATTATGTGTCGAGGCTCTTGGTAAAGATAGGGTTATTGGTGTTCTGATGCCTAATGGTGTTCAAAGTGATATAGTAGATGCTTTTAAAGTAGTTGAGTTTCTTGATATTCAATATGCAACTATTGATATTAATAGTGCTTTTAAATCAATTTTAAATCATTTAATTTATCTTAATCCTAGCACTACTAATATGAAGCATATCCTTCCTACTGAACAGGCGGTGACAAATCTACCTCCTCGTATCCGTATGGCAACACTTTATGCAGTTTCTCAGAGCGTTAATGGCCGTGTAGCCAACACTTGCAACCTTTCTGAAGATTGGGTAGGCTACAGTACCCGCTGGGGCGATTCAGTTGGTGACTTCAGCCCACTTGCCAATCTGACGTCAGAAGAAGTTGTTGCAATCGGTGACGCTTGTGGATTACCTTATGAACTGACACATAAAGTGCCATCCGATGGTTTGTGTGGCAAGACAGATGAGGATAACCTTGGCTTTACTTATGCAGTATTGAATAAGTATATTCGCACTGGCGTATGTGAAGATGCTGACATCAAAGCAAAGATTGACACAAAGCATAAGAATAATTTATTTAAACTTCAACCTATTCCAACGTTTAATCCAAAATTTTAAAATAATTTAAAAAAATTTAAAAAAATGGATTAAAAACGTTTGACAACTGTAAATATTTGTGATATTATATATACACAACAAAATGATTTAGGAGAAACAACTATGACGAATGAACAGAAAATCTTGATGCTTAAACAACGCAGAGCACTCCTTGAAGCTCGTGGCACACATAACAATCGTTTGGTTGCCAAAGTAGATAGACAAATTAGAGCATTAGAAAAGAAAGATAATTAATATAATTGAGTAGTGAGTATAAAGCCATATGAAGTATGCCCGATGGCCAATGGGCAGAGATTAGATAACTTGGTGTAGGAGGACAGCACGCTGACCAATAGAGGTCGGAGGGTTAAGGTTCAAGTCCTTAGAGTATTGTTTGAAATCTCTTAAACATACGTAAATATGAAAAAGACAGATAATAATAATAGTAGCTGGTCACTGAAAGACCGTTGGTAAAGCAAAGCGCACGCAAATCCAACTCTGTCTCCCACTGGTGGAAGTCCAGTGGCTCAATACAAATTTAACATTAAAGGTGCCACGAAGAAATGGAGCAACAGCTAGGGTACAGCCTTAGAAGAACTGAGCTTCGGAGAAATAGAAGCTGTGGTAAATGGAAGGGAGTAAACAGCCTTTTAAATGGGGTTTTACATTCGTGTAGAACTCGTCACATTTAGAATTGTGCACCTTAGTTGATGGCGCGAAAGCGATGACAAGTGCCAGAGCTGACCTAAGTCGAGAATTACCGAAAGGTAGAAGTCCTAATGAACTCGTGATAAGTCGCCCGTAACCACTTCGTGAAAGTTACGACCCGTAAGAAGTCAGAAAATGGCTCATCATAAAGCTGAATCTGGTGATGAGATAATTGCACAATTCAATCAACTGCTAACCTAATATCCTCGACTTTATTACGAGGTGTTAGCAACGGTCAAAGTCCGTCGTGAGCAATGCTCGGCGTCAGTACGATAATCTGGCGCTCTTATGGAGTAGGTTCGGAACACACTTGATACGGCCGGTCAGGTTAACGCAGTTCGACACTGCGATGCTCCACAAATAAAATATTTTAACTCGGAGGATGAGATGACATACATTAACTGCGAAAAATACGCGCAAGAAATTTTAGACGAAGTTAAACAAGTTAAGCACAACAAATACTTTGCCATTGTTAGCGTCGGAGATAATCCGGCGTCTCAGTCGTATATAAAAGGTAAGATTAAAGATTGTGAGTATTGCGGCATTCCGTATATACATATACACATCGATGTAAAAGATGATACCGAAGCAAAATATAAGCTTGAAGAAAAATTGTATAGCTTGCGTATGGATGATAAAATTTCCGCAATTATTTTACAACTTCCATTACCACAAGGATGGAACGAACAGTATTATTTATCATTAATCCCTTCGCATAAAGATGTAGATGGTTTAACGAGAGATTCAAAATTTTTACCTTGCACACCAGAGGGCATTGTATATGTTCTTAAAAAAGAATTGGGCAATTTAGAAGGTAAAACCGCGCTCATTATCGGTAGAGGCGAACTTGTGGGCAGACCATTGTTCGATATGCTTCTCAAAGAAAACTGTACCGTTACAATGGCACATAGTAAAACAAGAAATCTTGAGTCTATGTTGAAATCATATGACATTATTGTTGTTGCTGTTGGCAGGCCAAATCTGGTTGATTTATTGAAGTGTGATGCTCAGATCGTTATTGATGTTGGCGTTAATAGAGTTGATGGTAAATTGTGCGGCGATTGCTTTAACTTCGACGAGGAAACAAGTAAAAACATGCTCATAACTCCAGTTCCGAAGGGCATTGGATTAATTACTAGAGCAATGTTGATGAAGCATATCGCAGAAATCAATAAGAAAGAGGAGACGTAATGATAGGCAAGACTAATAGGGCTTATTTTAGAGCTGCCAAAGCAGTGTCTGAATTGTCCGATTACCCGATACATAAAGTAGGCTGCGTAGTGGTGCGTGGACACAGGATTATTTCTAGCGGCCACAATCACAAGCATAAATGCAATCCGCTGCAAGCTAAGCTCGATACTGAAAAGTACGGGGTAAAGTGCCCAGGCAAGCTTCACGCAGAGATTATGGCATTGTTGCCGCTAATGAAGGCAAAAGTTGATTTGAAAGGATGCTCGATATTCGTCTACAGGCAGCACAAGAATGGAACGTTAGCTATAGCAAGGCCGTGTTCTAGCTGCCAGAAGGTGATTAAGGAGCTTGGGATTAAAAAGGCGTTCTATACTATCGAAAATGGATATGCAGTAGAAAAATTGTGAGGTGATTGTATGAGTAAATGCGTATGTTTGAGTTGCGGAAACGTGTTTAGTGAAGACGATATTGCTAGTTGGGTTGAACATCACGGCAATGCATTTGGTGGAGAAATATGGACTGGTTCTCCGTGTTGTAAAGATGGTTATGTTGATGCATATGAGTGCGACTGCTGCGGAGAAATCATCACAACTGACAAGTATGTTGAAATTGATGACCAAAAATATTGCTGGGATTGCGTAACGATTAAAAGACTAGAAGAAATATAAACAATACAAAATGATTGACCGAAACCACGGCCTATGCTATAATTAAATTGTACTAGTAGCCGACACATTAACAGTACAAAATGATTATAGCAAAGGACGTGGTTTATTCATGCAAATTATTGAAACAAAGCTAAATTGGGCTGGTGCACTAGCAAAAAGAAGCACGATTGATATGATTGTGCTTCATCATGCAGCGGCAAGTAACTGCTCCATATACCAAGTGCATAAGTGGCATCTTGCTAACAGTTGGAGTGGTGTAGGTTATCATTACTTTATAAACAAGAGAGGGGAGATATTTAAAGGGAGGCCAGACAACACCATTGGATCTCATGCAAAAGGATTTAATTCAACAAGTATTGGAGTTTGCTTCGAGGGAGATTTTATGAAAGAGGCACCATCACAAGCGCAGATTGACGCCGGATTAGAACTTGTGGAATACCTGAAGAAGAAGTATGGCATCAGCAAGGTTAAGGGGCACGGCGAGCTTATGGCAACCTCTTGCCCAGGTAAATTGTTTCCATTAGAAAGATTTAAAGGGATAAAAGAAAATCTAGTATTATCATTTCAAATGGCAACTTATGCCGATGGGTTTAAGTTCCCTAAATACGGTTGCGACGGCACTTGGGGTTCTGAGACAGCTTCTGTGGCAGAGAAATGCGTAGTCAAGAAAAGAATTCTATATAAATATAAAAACGCCACAAAGCTCGTGCAAAGACTTCTAGGAGTAGAACAAGACGGTAAATGCGGAAAGATTACTGCACAAGCCATAAAAGAATTTCAACAAAAGAATGGACTTGAGCCAGACGCTTGCTGTGGTCTACAAACTTGGAAGAAATTATTGGGTGTTAAATAATAAAGATAGGCGTAGTTTTTACTACGTCTAATTTTTTTGTAAAAATTTTGAAAAAGTGGTGAAAATTAGTTGACATAATTTATTTGTGGTGCTATAATTGTTACACAACAAGATGATTGGAGGTAGAAATGTTTTTTAAGAAAGGTAATTTTAGCAGTATAAGTATCAACGGACAGACGATTACTTGCTCTGGCAGCAACATCACAATTTCAAATGGTAAAGTTATTGTTGACGGCAAGGTAATTCAATCAGATCTTTGTGGTAACGTAGAGGTTATCGTTCATGGAAATGTCAATAAGATTGATTGCGCGGGCTCTGTTGAAGTTCATGGCAACAGTGGCCCAATTGATTGTGGTGGTAGTTGTACTGTCGGCGGAGATGTGCATGGCAGTATTGATGCCGGAGGCTCTATTACTTGTGGCAATGTTTCAGGTGATATTGATGCAGGTGGCAGTGTGAGGTGTAGAAGATGAGTAGTGTTTTTATTCCAAAGAAAATTAAAGTTGGCTTCCAGAAACGCACAGATACCTACACACAAAAGCTTGCTTACGTAATTTATTACGACCAGAAGAATAAGCTCCGCAAAGAAACGTCTTGGGAAGGCTGGAGAGATAAGAATATTGACCCAGAGGACTATGATAACGAGCCGACATCTGGATTTGTACTTAACAAGAAGGTTGGCGGTTATCAGTATCATTATGATATGCGACAGACTTATGTGAGAGTATTCGATCCTCGTGGCTTTGAGTTTGAAATCACAATCCCTAACTTGCTTTACATCCTTGAAAATACAAGCGCAATTAAAGGCAAGGGTCTTGAGGGAGATTTCGTGTACGGATGGGACGGCAAGGATTTGCTACTCATTCCCACTAGTGCCCCCGAATATCAAGAGATGCAGAAGATGGCAACAACCTTATACGAAGGTGAATCCATCAAAGCAAAAGATTTAGTAATAGGACATACCTATGGAACCGCAAACGGTACTCAATGTGTCTATATGGGCAAATCAGATTATTGGGAGCGTGAACGCAACTATTTGCATTGCACATCTGCTTGGTATTGGTCTTCTAATCGGACATATGAATGGAGTTATCCGTTAGATGAAACTTGGCAAAAAGATATCACTAAAGGAGATAATTATAGATTTCGTAATATCAATAAAGGAAAACGATTCTGGTTTGCCACGATTGATGGATGTATCATATCTTACACAAGTGTTAGCAAAAAGTTTTATTCCGTAGTTGATGCACACGTTAGTGAAAAATTCGCGGAATATCAAGATAACCTTGATGGTGTTGATGAGTATTCCCCTATTAATTATGCAGCCTCCAAGATTATACCGATAACATATGAGGAGTTTGAGGAGTTTGCGTATAGCATTCCTAATGATTACGGTTTTAATACCAGTAGAAGTATTAAGTCGTATGCTGATAATCAAACATCTGAAAGACAGCTTTATAGGGTGCGTAACGAGAATAAATGGTATCTTAATTCTAGTGATTATCAGGGTCCATACCCAACCTTAAAGGAATTATACGAAGAAATAAAACCTATAAAAACTGAAAATTATTTAATGAATGGAAAAGAATATAAAGGATGGTACTAATTTATGGCAATTAAGAATGATGAAAGAATTTTAGAGCTCAAGAAGCAAATTGATGAAAAGAAGAAGGAACTTGGCAAACAGCCTAGATTCAGTCCAGTGACAACTTGTATGTTCAACTATCAAGGTAATCGAGTTAACATTCATGCGCTTACATCCATCAAGGATATTAATGCAATGTTGGTTTACTTTAATATGTATGTGATGTCCGCAGATGATATGGAAATTAATTGCGAGGACATTGTTTTCGATGGTTTTTCGGTAAATGATTGGATTGAAGACTTGAAATCCAAGAAAACTGTAATTGAATACACTACAAAGAAGGAGCAGTTAACGGCTCTTGAGAAGAAGTTAGATAAGCTTCTTTCTGATGACAAGAAGACTGAGATTGAGATTGAGTCTATTGCGAGTTTGATTTAATAGAGGCAAAGATGGACGACAAAGTACTTTATATCATACGTCGCAACATTGTCAAGAAGCATCCAAATTGGTCTGCAAAGAGAGTGTGGGCATGTACACTATGGATTGCAAAGAAAAGAAAGATAATTAGGAGATAAATAATGGAGAAGATTGAACGAATTAAAAAACTTGTAGAATTGCTCAACAAGGCCTCGGACGCTTATTATGTATACGATAAGCCAACGATGTCGGATAAAGAATACGACAGTCTTTATGATGAATTAGAGGTACTTGAAAAAGAAACTGGGTACATCCTCGCCTCATCTGTAACCCAAAAAGTGCAAGGCAAGGTGCTTGATGGTTTTAAAAAGGTAACGCACTCGAAGCCAATGCTCTCTGCTGCAAAGACAAAAGACATCAACGAAATCAAAAAGTTTATTGGCAACAATAATTTCTATTGCAGTTACAAACTTGATGGATTGACGCTCGTCGTGGTGTATGAGCATGGTCAATTCAAACAAGCAACGACTCGTGGAACGGGGCTGGTTGGCGAAGACGTAACGGAACAAGCCAAAATGATTAGAAATTTACCCATGTCTATTCCTTATGACGGATATCTTGAACTTCGTGGTGAATGTGTTGTATCGTGGGATAATTTCAATAAAATCAACTCTGGTCTTTCAGAACCGTACTCCCATCCTAGAAATTTAGCAGCTGGCAGTTTGCGTAATCTTGATACCAACATCACTAAACAGAGAAATCTTTCTTATGTGGTATTTGAATGTGTTTCTGATTTAGAAGATGTGGACGGTTTAATGGATTCAAAAGATATAACATTGCGTTGGCTTAATATGATTGGCTTTGAAACTGTAGAAAGAATAGCGGAGAAATATTATGTGCCAAATGGTCAATCTAGAGATACGGCAGAATGTTTCGTAGAAATGATGTCTCCAGATGATTATAAATACCCCGTCGACGGCTTAGTTTTCGAAATGGACGATAAGCGTTACTCTAAATCTCTTGCCTCAACAGCCCATCACGAAGGTTGCAGAATGGCTCTTAAATGGGCTGATTCTACGCATGAAACCGTGTTACGAGATGTTGTTTGGGACGTTGGGCGCAGCGGGATAATTTCACCGGTAGCTGTGTTTGACGAAGTCGATTTGGACGGTGCTTTGACGACGAGAGCAACACTTCACAATTTATCTATCATTGAAGGTCTTGAGCTTGGGATTGGAGATACGATTACAGTCTACCGCAGTAATATGGTAATTCCTAAAATTGATGATAATCTTACAAGAAGTAATACATTGGTTATTCCAGACGTATGCCCTTGCTGTGGACATAAGGCAGAAGTTAAATATACAGATAGCAGTAAGTTTCTTATGTGTACCAATTCTAACTGTTCGTCGAAATTGCTTGCAAAATTAGTACACTTCGTAAGTCGTAATTGTATGAATGTAGATGGCATGTCTGAAGCTACGCTCGAATTTTTAATCAATAAGGGTTGGTTGCATACATTCAAAGATATTTATCATCTTATGGATTACAAAGATAAATGGGAACGCTGTGAAGGCTTTGGCAAGGCTAGTGTCAAAAAGATTTTGGATGCTATTGAGACGAGTAGAAACGTGAAGCTTGAAAACTTTATCGCGGCACTAGGTATTGATGGCATTGGGACTTCGGCAAGTAAGACTATTGCAAACTCATTCAACGGCTCGTTTGACGCATTCTTTTATGCCTTAAAGACGAACTATGATTGGTCTTTATTGCCAGACTTCGGAGCCATTACCTCACGAAATATCGCTGATTTTGGGGCTAAAAACGCAGACGAAGTTTACTCTCTCGCTCAAGAAATGCAGTTCGTGCAGCGTGAAAGTAAAGTGGTTGTGGAGAATCCGTTCAACGGAAAAACTCTTTGTGTCACAGGCAAACTATTCAACTTTACCAGAGATAGCATCAATGCAAAAATAGCTGAACTTGGAGCAAAGGCTGCTGGGTCTGTTAGCAAGAATACAGATTATCTAATCACTAATGAAGCAAGTGGAAGTAGCAAATATAAGAAAGCAGTTGAATTAAATATTCCGATTATTACGGAAGAAGAATTTTTAAGAATGATTAGGCGGTGAATATATGATTGGTGACCAAAAAATTCTTTATAGCAAAGGCAATAATGATGAATGCATGACATTGCCTTACGCTGTAGAGCCAATAATAAAATATATACCGAAGGGCGCGGTAGTTTGGTGTCCGTTTGATAAAGAAGATAGCGAATTTGTAAAACAGATAAGAGCTGCAGGTCACAAAGTTATTTATTCGCACATCGACAATGGACAGGATTTCTTTACGTATGAACCCGACGAACATTGGGATTGCATCATAAGCAATCCCCCGTTCGCAGGTAAGCGCAAGATATTTGAAAGGGCGTTGAGCTTTAATAAACCATTTTCTTTGATAATGGCAAATACCTGGCTGAACGACTCCGCGCCAAAACAGTTATTCAAAGACAAAGAACTTCAATTGTTAATGTTTGAAGAGAGAATGAAGTTTTTAAATAACGGAGTAATACAAAATAAAATAACATTTAGTAGCAGTTATTATTGTTATAATTTCTTGCCAAAGCAAATTATAATTGAAAGTTTAAACAAAACAAAATGATTGAGGAATTTAATATGAATAATTTAGAAGTAATGTTTTCTAGCAAAACAGACCAGTGGGCAACACCACAATTTTTCTACGACAAATTAAACGCAGAATTTAACTTTACTCTAGACCCATGTGCTGATGCTACGAATCATAAATGCGAAAATTATTTTACCGCAGAAGATGATGGATTATTGCAAGATTGGGGCGGACATACGGTTTTTTGTAACCCGCCTTATGGCAATAAAGAAACTGGGGCGTGGACGAAAAAGTGTTATGAGGAATCTTTAAAACCAAATACAACGGTTGTATTGCTGATTCCTGCTAGAACCGACCGGAAATCTTTCCACGATTATATTTGCGAAAAGGCAGAGATTCGCTTTGTTTGTGGAAGATTGAAATTTGGAAACGGTGAAAACTCAGCGCCATTTCCAAGCATGGTAGTGATTTTTGGAGCAAGAGCAAATGTCGGTACGGTAAAAACAATAAAAAATAATTAAGGAGAGGAGAGATGGATAATTCCGAAAAAGAATACGATGAAGTAGAAGAAATTATTCAATACGTTAGTGAAGAAAATCCAGACGCGCTAATGTTTAGAGACCCAGATTTTTATAAAGCAATTGTTGGGTATTATTATAACGAGATGGATTTGCCTGTCTTAGTGTATAAATATAGCAAAATGGTTGAGTGTTTGGCTGAGGAATATGGAGATGAGTTCGAAGACCCGTGTTTAAGTGCGATAGAATGGATTGATTATAATACGATACGAACATTGCCGTATATGGATGCAAAAGGCAGACCAATTATAATTTATTGAAAAAATTTGTAAAAATATGGTTAAAAATGTTTGACAAAATAAAATAATGGTTATATAATATATATAAACTTTAGAAAGGAGATAAGTGATGGATGAACAAAACAAAATGATTGAAGAAATCAAGTCTGCGCAAGACCAAGAACTTCAAGAAACTGTTACAAAATGGTTTGAGAATATTCATACCAGAGGCCTCAAAATTGGCGCCCAGTATATGGCAGCGGCTATTGCCGGAACTATGGAAAAGCACCTGAAGAAGGGCAAAGACGCAAGTAAACGAGATTTAGAAAGATGCATTAAAGACATTTATAAGATTGTCTCTGTGCAACTTAATACGCAACAAAATGATTTGGAGGATGATAATGACGGAACAGCAGAAGAAATTAGTTGAGCCAATTCTATCAACTATTAAGAATGATGACATTAGAGAGTTTGCAACGGTACTTCTTGACGGGCTACCCGATTATATTTGGCACGTCGGTGCGTCGTCTACAGGAAAGTACCATCCTGCGTACAGCCTTGGTGAAGGCGGGTTGATGCGCCACCAGATTGCTGTGGTTAGATTCTTAAACTTCTTCTTTGAGCTCGAACAGTACAATACCAAGTTTACAGATAGAGAACTTGATTTAATGCGCGTTGCGGGGTGGATACACGACGGTAGAAAGAGCGGAGAGCAAGCAGACTACGAAAGAAGCAAATTCACGCGTTTTGACCATCCTATCCAAATGGCAAATGTAGTACGGAGTTATGATGGCGAGTATTTGAATCACGATGAACTTGAATTTATTGCTATGTGTATTAGCTCCCATATGGGGCAATGGTCGACCGATCGCAAGAGCAGTGTTGTCTTACCAAAGCCAATAAATGTATATCAAGAATTTATACATCTTGCAGATTACTTGGCATCACGTAAGGATTTGACTATGGCGTTCGATATGAGTGAGCAGCCAAAGGAAGAGACCGTTAGTCTTGATTGTAATACATATGTTTTGAATTTCGGTAAATACAGCGGGACCAAACTTGTTGACTTGTACAAGAAAGATAAGGGTTATTGTATGTGGCTCAAAGAAAATTCATACAAGAAAGAAGTGGTAGAAATGATTAAACAAATCGAAGCAAAACAAACCATTGAGGAGGATGATGAGATATGAGCAACTTTGTAATGGGGTGGACAGACGCGTATGGCTCGAACTTCCCAATCGCAGTATTTAGCAGCGAACGCAAGAAAGCATTAGTAGAAAAGATTCGTCAACGCAAGTACAACTTTAATTTTCAAGATTCGCAATTCCTTCCGAACTGCAGCCCTTATTATGATGACGGCAAGATTTGTATTCTGACCAAAAAAGAGTTTGATGAAACGATGCAAGAAGCGTGGAAGGATAGGCCAAGAGGCGCGAGATTGCTGCCGATGGATGTAATTACTTTGCCGGTAAAGAACGGTGTGCTGTATGAAAAGGAAAAGTATATGAAGGAGGACAACTCAAATGTTTGATGAAGAATTTTATGCTAATGAAGATGCTCAGGTCATTGGAAGATGCGAAGAATGCGGAGAGCTTATTTACGATAACTCTGGCGAGATGTATGTAGATTACGATAATAATTTCTTTTGTTGCCAAGAGTGTGCCATGCAACATTATGGCATTCATCAGCCAGAAGAATGTTTGGTACTATTGGAGGACTAAGATGATTCAAATAGATAAAACAGAAGTGTTTGGTTGGGAATCTGCAATAAGAGGAATGCGCAATCCGATGAATAGTTGGGATAAGAGCGATAGTGGTTATGTTGAGTTGGAAGACTGGCGAAAAGCCGATACTGGCGAAATGTTCGAATATGTAATCGGCCAAAATGACCTTAAACTGATGAAATCTCTTTCAAAAGCTGGTCCAGACCACGGAAAGTTCTTAAGAATGATAAATGTAACGTGTGATATTACTTCAATGCAACCTTGGTGGGCTGAATTCGATACATACAAAGTTGGTAGTGTGCGTAACTCTTGTTCAAAAATGCATAAAATACACGTTCAGCCATTTGAACTAGAAGACTTTTCACACGAAGGTTGTCTGGAAGTGGATTATGCGTATGACGCGTTGCTGTCGGTAATTGAAACTTGTGAAAAATTAAGACAAGACTTTAATAGGACTCACGAGAAAAAATATTGGAGAGCGCTAATTGAATTGTTGCCGGAAGGCTTTAATATGAAGGCAACTGTACAATTTAACTATCAAGTTCTTAAGGCAATGTACAATGCACGTAAGCATCATAAGCTTTTTGAATGGCACGATTTCTGTGCTTGGTGCGAAACACTTCCGTATTTTAAAGAAATTTGTTTAGGTGGTGATAGCGATGAAGAATGAGGAACACGTACTAATTCTATTGGTAGGAAGAACTGGATCTGGGAAATCAGCATTAATAAAAACGCTTTGCGAACGCACGGGAATGAAGCAACTAGTTTCACAGACTACTCGTCCTCGTCGTAATGACCAAGATAATGACCATGTATTCGTTGATGTCGCATATTATCAACAAGCGAAGGCAAACGATGAGATTGCCGCAGATACCGAAATTGCTGGAAATTATTATTATGCAACCAAAGAACAACTTTATGAATCAGATCTTTATACTGTGGACCCAATCGGCAGAGATAGGCTATTGGCGTTAGATTTACCAAATATTCGCTTTGTCACTATTTATATATCATGTCCAGATGAGTTAAGAGAGCAACGAGCATTAGAAATAAGAGGTGATAATAAGCAAACGTATCGTGTGCGAGAATTTTCTGAACGCCAGCAGTTTAGAAAGTTTGTTGCAGATGAGCAATGGGACTATAGTATAAAGAACATCGACTTTGCCAAAGCTTATTCTACACTTCGTTGGATTAGTCAAGTCGAGGGCGTATGGAAGAACAATAAGGAGAACGAAACAAAATGATTATCGCGTGTGATATGGACTCTGTTTTAAATAATCTTACAGAGAAAATGCTTGAGATATATAATGCTCAAAGTGGCAAAAACATTCAAATGTCAGATTTGACAGCATACAATTTCTACGATTGTCTTAGCAAAACAGACGCAGATGGCCTTATTAAGTCGTTCAAGAATAAGGCATTATGGGATTCCTTATCTCCAATTGAAGGCTCAAGAGCAGGTTTGCAAAAGCTCCTTGATAATGGCCATCGCGTATATATTGTTACAGCGACTGCACCTGAAAATTTTGCGTGGAAAGTTAATTGGATGAGAAAATATTTTCCGTTTTTTAACGCAGACAATATCGTGAGAATGCAAGACAAGTCGTTGTTTAAATGTGATATTATGATTGACGATTGTTATGATAATTTAATTAAAAACAAGTTGTGTCACAAGATTGTATTAGATTATCCATGGAATCAAAACGAATTTAAAGATTTTGCGCACGGAACGTATCGTTGTAAAAACTGGACTGAAATTGTTAATGCAGTCAATAAAATTCAAGATGAGGTGACAGAATGGATAGGAAAATAATTTTATATACGCTCGTTGATTGTGATAGATGTAAGTTGGTAAAACAAATGCTTGATACGCACGGTGTACATTACGACGCGATTGACGATGTAGAAGTGTTGAAGGAATGTGGATTCGAAGAATTGTCATTTCCAATTATGGATGTTGACGGCGAACGCATAGAAGAGTATGCCGACATTTTGAGTTGGTTTAGAAGAAATAATTATTATTCATTGTAGAGGTATTGGTTATGAAAATAATTAAACGTAGCGGCGAAGAAGTAGAATTTAACGCCGCAAAAATTGAAAGAGCAATTGAACGCGCCAATGATTCAATTGAAACTAAAAGTAAAAGAATTGGCAAAAGACTCATACATCTCATCGCTTCTGAAATTACTGAGATGTACGAGAACTCCAAAAAGACAAGGAATGTTGAGTATATCCAAGATTTGATTGAAAACAAGTTGATTGAATACAACGCATATGCCGTTGCTAAAGAATACATCACATACAGATATAAAAGAACTTTGGCTCGCAAATCAAATAGTACCGACAATCAAATTCTCTCTTTAATTGAGTGCAATAATGAAGAGATTAAACAAGAAAACTCTAATAAGAATCCGATTGTTGGCTCAACTCAAAGAGATTATATTGCAGGAGAAGTATCAAAAGATTTAACAAGAAGAATTCTACTTCCGTCCGATATTGTTGAAGCTCACGACAAAGGCATTATTCACTTCCACGATGCAGATTACTTTGCTCAGCACATCTTTAACTGCTGCCTAATTAACTTGGAAGATATGTTGCAAAACGGCACGGTCATTTCGGGCACATTGATTGAAAAACCGCACAGCTTTTCCACGGCTTGCAATATCGCTACGCAAATCATTGCGCAGGTTGCGTCCAACCAATACGGCGGACAAACAATCTCGCTTGCTCATTTGGCACCATTTGTGGAAGTTTCAAGACAGAGGATTTATAAAGAAGTCTGTCAAGAACTTGAATGTTTTTCAGATGTTAGCAATATTGAAGCGCTGTATGATGAAATTACTGAATCACGAATTCGTAAAGAAATCAAAAAAGGTATTCAAACTATTCAGTACCAAGTAGTTACTCTTATGACCACGAATGGCCAGGCTCCGTTCTTATCTGTTAATATGTATCTGAATGAAGCCAAGAGCGAACAAGAAAAAGAGGATTTGGCGCTTATCATTGAAGAGGTTCTTAGACAAAGAATTGAGGGTGTTAAGAACGAAAAGGGTGTATGGGTTACGCCCGCGTTCCCCAAACTCTTATATGTACTTCAAGAAGACAACATTCATAAAGGCGATAAGTACTATTACCTTACTGAGCTTGCCGCAAAATGTACAGCAAAGCGTCTTGTTCCAGATTATATCTCTGAAAAGAAGATGAAAGAATATAAAATCGATAAAGATGGGAATGGTCAATGTTATCCCTGTATGGGCTGCAGATCGTTTTTGACTCCATGGACTACAAAAGAAGATTTGTCTAAGAGTAAGACTCAAGTCGATTCTAAGTACTATGGTAGATTTAATCAAGGCGTTGTTACCATTAACCTTGTGGATGCAGGTTTGGCCGCAGAAAAAGATTTAAATCGCTTCTGGTCAGTAATGGATGAAAGACTTGAGCTTTGTCATAAAGCATTGCAATTACGTCACGAAAGACTAGCAAATACAACGAGCGATGTATCTCCTATCCACTGGCAACACGGCGCTATTGCAAGACTTGAAAAAGGTGAGTCTATCCATAAGTTACTTCACGATGGTTATAGCACAATTTCTCTGGGCTATGCGGGCTTGTGGGAGTGTGTATATGCTCTTATCGGCAAGAAGTTAACCGAACCAGAGGGAGAAGAGCTTGGTCTTAGGATTATGCAATTAATGAACGATAAATGTGTGCAATGGAAAGCGGCAGAGAATATTGATTATTCGCTTTATGGAACGCCATTGGAAAGCACGACATACAAGTTTGCCAAAGCTGTTCAAGAACGTTACGGCATTATTGAAGGTGTTACTGATAAGAATTATATCACGAACTCCTACCACATCCACGTTACAGAGGAAATTAATGCATTTGACAAGTTGACTACCGAAGCAAAGTTCCAGAAGTTATCTCCTGGCGGCGCCATCTCTTATGTGGAAGTACCAAACTTACAAAACAATATCGAAGCGGTGCTTACTGTGATTCGGTTTATTTACGATAATATTATGTATGCCGAACTCAACACAAAATCTGACTATTGTCACGTATGTGGGTATGACGGAGAAATTGTCATTGAAGAAGATGCTAATGGTAAATTGTATTGGAAATGTCCTAACTGCGAGAATACAGATCAGTCAAAGATGAATGTAGCTCGTCGTACTTGCGGGTATATAGGAAGTCAATTCTGGAATCAAGGGCGCACACAAGAAATTAAAGAACGTGTATTGCATTTGGGTGATAATTAATGAATTATATCAAAATAACAAAAAACGATATAGCCAATGGGCCTGGAGTACGTTGTGTACTCTGGGTCGCGGGCTGCAAATTGCGTTGCGATGGGTGTCATAATCCACAAACGTGGGATTTTAATGCTGGAAAGCAATTCGACGAAAAAGCAAAACAACTTTTATTTATGCAACTAAGCAAACCATATATTAAAGGTATAAGTCTTACCGGTGGGCATCCACTGGAACCAAAGAATATTAACGACATCTATTATCTATTATTAGAAATAAAAGATAAGTTTCCAGAAAAAGATGTTTGGCTTTATACGGGATATACATTGGATATATTAAATTTTACAACACAAATGAAGGGTATATCGCCAGAATGCGTACACCATAATATGATTGGTCGAGTATTAAATATGTGCGACGTGGTTGTAGATGGCCCATACATCGAAGAACAACGCGACATTACGCTCGCATTCAGAGGCAGTCGTAACCAAAGACTTATCGACGTTAAGGAAACCATTAAACAAGGTAAGATTATAACACTACAAAATGATTAAAAGGAGAATAAAACTATGGCAAACAAAGAAAAGACTTTAGAACAACTCAAAGCAGAAGCTGAACTTGCAACGCAAGCATATAATCTCGCTTTGAAAGCAGAAGAACAAAAGAAGAGAGAAGAGGCAGAACGTAAGAAAGCAGAGCTCGCTGCGGTAAAAGAAGCAAGAAAGTCGGAAGTAGACGCGGCTATTAATAACGCAATCAAGCTTCTCAAAAAGTATAACGAAGATTACGGCAGTTACTCAATTACAGATGACATTAACGACCTTTCATTCTTATTCGGCAGCAAGCCTTGGAAATGGTTGTTGTAAGAGGTGAGCGCATGGAAATTAAAGTTGTTAAATTAAACGAAAATGCACACATTCCAACCAAAGGCAGCGACTACGCGGCTGGATATGACCTTTATGCTTGCTTGGAAGATGACGCATATTTCTTTGCTGGCAGTACTATCAAAATCCCTACTGGCATTGCAATTAAACCCCCGCGTGGATATTTTGGGGCTATTTTTGCTAGAAGCGGTTTGGCCACCAAACAAGGTTTGAGACCTGCAAATTGCGTTGGTGTTTGTGATGAAGATTACACGGGAGAATATATCGTTGCGTTACACAACGACAGTGACTACGACCAAGTAATTCGCAACGGAGACAGAATCGCACAACTTGTATTTTTACCATATCTTGATGCATCTTTTATTGAAGTAGACGCTCTTGATGAAACTAAAAGGGGTGGCGGTGGTTTTGGTTCCACTGGAACCAACTAATTAAATATAGCGACGGTAGTAATTATCGTCGCTTTTATTATACAACAAAATGATTGGAGACGGTATGATGCATAAAACAATACGATTCACAGCGCAAATTGCATTATTAGAACAACTACACAAAGAGAAACTTATAACAGAAACTGAATATAAAGCAATATTAAAAACAATCAAAAATGATTACAATATTCCGCAAATTGAATTGACATCATAATGTATCTCAGGATATAATTGTCTTATAAGTTAAGACAAAGAAAGGATGATTTGAATGAATGCACCAATCTCTTATGAGCAAAAAGTTCAAGTTATTAATTCAATAACAAGAGAAATGGATGAGAGGATGAAAATTCCTGTAACAAGAATACGTGTATGTGCCTACATTCGTGTTTCCACTAACTACATAGAGCAAGAAGAATCGTATGAGTCACAAAAAGAGTATTATGAAAGATACATCAAATCAAATCCCAACTATGAGTTTGTTGGCGTGTATGGCGACGAAGGCATTACAGGAACGATGATTAAGAACCGCGACGACTTCCAAAGAATGATAACCGACGCAATCAATGGAAAGATAGATTTGATTATATGTAAGTCAATCTCCAGGTTCTTACGAAACACGGAGCAGACATTAAGATACGTAAGATTGCTCAGAGAAAAGAATGTGACAATTTGGTTTGAAAAAGAGAATATCAGAACAGACGACACTAGTGGAGAGCTGTTACTAACCATTATGAGTTCTATGGCCCAGCAAGAAAGTGTTTCTCATTCTGGCAACGTTAGAATAGGCCTAAAGAATAAAATGGAACGAGGCATCATGGTTGGTAAACAAAGGTGTCTAGGATATGAGGTAGACAAAGAAAATAACACCCTAGTTATCATTCCATCAGAGGCAGAAATTGTACGCTTTATATATGAGAGATATCTCGAGGGTTATGGCAGTAAAGTTGTAGCGCGAATGCTTCAGGAGCGTGGATACAAAAATCGTTCTGGAAGTACAGTTTGGTCAGAGGGAACCGTTAAACAAATTATCAAAAATGTAAAATATAAAGGCGCTCTTTTACAAGGACAAACTATGACGGTTGATGTTTTAACACATAGACGCATTAAAAATATGGGTGAAAGGCCTATGTATTATATAGAAGATCATCATCCACCAATAGTTACCAAGGAAGCGTGGGAGGCAGCAAATAAAATGCTGAATGAGCGCGCCTTAAAGAATCCTAATTATAACACAAGAGCGAAAGTGGCAGGACATTTAGCTTTGAGTGACAAAGTTGAGTGTGGAGCTTGTGGAGGCAACGCAACAAGAAGAAAATGGCACCTAGGTAAATCAACGGAGAAGGCGGCGTGGATGTGTTCAAAAGCTATCCGCAAAGGCAAGAAATATTGTCCAGATGTTAAGGGTATACCAGAACAACTAATCAAAGACGCATTTGTAGATGCTTTCAATGGTTTATGTATTAATAATGAAGCAATTATTTCTGAATTTTTAAGAAGAACAGAAAAGGTATTAAAGAATCAAAACGACGAGAAAGAATTGGAAATGGTATATACTGACATTGACAAATTAAAAAAGAAAATTGATGCACTCATAGAAATGCGACTTGAAGGAAATATAGAGAAGGATACCTACAATAATAAATATGGCTTGCTCAAAATACAATTAGATGAACTACAACAAAAACAATATGAACTTGAAAACATAGTCGAGAGTGTTGAAGACACACAAACTAGAGTCCGTAAATTCCAAAAATATTTCCAGGAAAATAAGCCTCTGAAAGAATTTGATAATGTAGTGTTTAGATATTCAATAAATAAAGTAATACTGGGCGGTAGAGATGATAATGGCTGGAATCCATATCTCTTGACATTTATCTTCAACGATGGCATAACTACCAAAAAAGTATCTCTCAAGGGGTCAAACAAGACAGCTATCATAACCCCCAGAGACACAGTTAAGAAAACCCTTATCATCACTGAATATATGCGGTCTGCGAGGCTTTCAAGCTACAGTAGAGAAAGTGATAATTTTATGGGTTTGAAGTACCAAACAGAGATAAAAATCAAAATTGGAATTTAATCTATCATGCTGCAACACACATCTTATGGGAGCCAAAATGGTTCCTTTTTTATTTGCGTAAAAAAAATAAGGCCACCGTATGGTGACCTTAATTGTTCAAAAGTCCGAGCAAAATATCCCTTGGATTAATTGGAGTAGTTGGTTTTAATTCCTCCCGTTGGAACGATAAACTCTGTAGCGGTTGGATTGGAGGTTGCTGCATCATTGTGTTGCTTATATTCTGCACTGTTTCTTCGAATTTTATTCGAAATTTTTCTATTCTTTTCGTTGGGAATTGTAGTCCAGCCAATACAGCAATAGTAGTAGCGTCCGATATGCCCGTATAGACGTCGTAAACGCCTCTATATTCCCGAAGAATGTCTTGGACGTCCAAACTCCTGTTGCTAGTGCTAAGTGCAAAATAACGGGCATTCTGAGCCTCTACGGGCGCGTATATGTTTTCATTAAGTCCTTGTATAACATCTGACGCTGTACTTTTGGTCTTGCTTAATTTAGCAATAGTAGCAACTCCAGAGCACGACAATATCTGCTTGCGTTCTGCAGGGTCTATTACGCCGTATACGCTCGAATTCTTCAAGTTAATAAAACTGTCCAACTCCCTAGCAAATCGTCCATTAAGGGCGAATTTATCACCTCTAGAGTTGTCTAAAAGGAATGTTGCGCCTAGTCCGCTGATAGACATAAGTTCTGCACATGCGTTATAGGCGTTCTCACAAGCTTTGGCCGATTCTACTGAGTGGTCTGGCAATACAACCGCCGGTATGCAGATACGACCGATTTGAGTTAGGTATGTAATGAGTGGAATGCTTAAACCAGACCCAGTGCCGCCACTTGCACTGAAAGTACAGATGATATATTTCTGTGGAAGTATAGTTGTTATTTTTTCAACGATGTCGCCTATGTGTTCGGCTGCGAGTTGAAGGACGCGTTTACGATTCTTTGCGGCGCCATCGGCATTTGGAATATGAAGCTTATGCGCACCCTTGATAGTAGATAAATCTTCTTTGCTTGTGTTCACATATACAGTTGTGTATCCTAGCTTCTCAAACTCTATGCCAAGATTTCCTCCGCACTGACCTAATGCTAATACACCAAATTGCTCTCTCATTATAACATCTCCTTTAATTTTTCTATGCCATTTTCTAATAAATAAAAAGTGCTTGACTTCGAGTTTTTAACTCCTTGTTGTATATAACCCAGTTCCAACAAAAACTTCATTGTACGGTGCATAGTAGTTGTTGATTGAGTTAAACTAGCATAAGTCTTAATTTCATACACGCTCATAGCAGAAACTATCGATGTGGCATTTGATTGTTTGAGTGTTGCCAAAATAAGTAATCCTAACCGATTCATAATATTCCCTCCCGTTGCTTTTTATTGCAATACAATGGTTTGCACTGCAAACTATGTATTTAATATATCACTTATACAGAAAAGCGTCAATATTATATTGAAAATATACTGCAATTTATGATAAAATTATAGAGAGGGGAGGGCTAAAATTGGATAAAAAAGAGAGTATTAACTTCACATTAAGAATGTCGATGGAGCAAAAATTAGATCTAGAAAGAATTGCATATGAACAAGACAGAACGGTTACCAATCTCATCAACGTGATACTAAAAGGGTATATTAAAGAATGGAGAGACGAAAAAAAATAAGGAATGGGGCCTATCCCATTCCTTATTTTTTATAATTTATGATTCAATTCATATTCTTCAATATATTTAACCAATATATATGTCATTAAATTATTTACAGAACGAAGTTCTTTGTCTGCAATTAGTTGCAATTTATTTCCAATCTCTGTCGTTGCTCTAACGTATCCGACCCAACTTTTATTATCATCTTTTCGTTTATTTGCTTTAATAATGTTATAACCATATTTTGGGTCTGTTGTTTTGTATTTTTCAATTAATTCGGCCTCTAAAATTTCCGCGTCAATTTTTGTTAGATTAGACTTTACGATTTCATGCTGAAAATTCTCCCAGCCAATCTCTCTAATTGCATCAAAAAATCTTGTATCTTTATTGGTAGCGTAGCCAAACCCATCATTCCATCTATCTTCTAAGCTTCTTTTTGTTATTCCAACATATCTCTTTCCATTTGGATCGATATGCATATATACCGTATATGTCACATTAATTGCCATAATTTCCTCCTTACAGGCAAAAGAAAAATAGTGGTTAGGGGTGGTAAGGCACCCCAACGGTAGCTACTCCGCTGTCCCACTATAAATCACTTTGTATTGTTTATTTCTTATTTATATTAATCTTATTTGATAATGCTGCAAGATTATCAATCAATTCTCCCAACATTTCTTTGTCAATAGGATAATCTATTGTTTTAGCAATAGCCAAAACGCTGTTGATTACGTAATCTTTTTTACTTGCACCATCTGGAAATAATGTTTCCGCCTCAGCCATAAAATTAGATACAATAACTATAAGTTTTGCCCAATTTTTTTCCTTGGCTGCCGCCTTAATATACTTCACCAGCTGCATTACTAAAGGCACGCATGTTGCTATGCCAGAAATGATTGCTACTATAAGATTTACAATATCCATAATTATCTCTCCTTTTAATCATTTTGTGTTGTATGATAAGCTGGAAAACTTTGATTGTTATAATATTTAGTAATGAAGTCAAATTCGGCATCGCCCTCGTGATTTTGGTGCAGAACATTTTTGTATTTGTGATAAATCATACGAATATGCTCCATTTCTTCTGGATGTAATCTAATACCTCTGCGACACCTGTTGCCACAATCAAATAATTCTGCACGAATCCTATCGGCCTCATTCTCTAGAACATTAGTTTCAACACGGGTTAGCCTATCATCTAGGCATTTTTGCGTTGCCAATAGTGTATCTATTTTTTTATCCATCTTATCTATTGTTTCATCTCTTTTAGTGTCTTTTGTTTTTCTAATAAATGAATCGATCAGCCTCTGTCGAAGTGGTTTGATTATTGCAATTAGTAATCCTGAACAAGCAGAAATGCAACCAACCACAGTGGCTATATTTTTAAATACTTCCATTTTTTCTCACTCCAAACTTTAATATATTATATATTTTTCATGTTGTTGATTTCTGCTTTTAATGCGTCTATTTCCTTTTTCTGATCTTGTATTAGTTTCAGCATTGCCGGAACTATAAATCTTATATTCCAATTTTCTGGCTTATCACCATCGTATTCGCACGCTATTGGATACACTTTGGCAACTTCTTCGGCAATAAAGCCTGGCATAAAAACGTCATTGCGATTATCTTCATCCGATAAATACCCTTCTTTGTACTTAAATTCTCTGACTGGTAAATCGTATAATTTTTCAGGATTTAATGCCTCTGATTGTATGTCTCGAATATCAGTTTTATATCTCTGTGACGATGCACTAGATCTATAAAGCATTTCGTTAGAGTTTATAAACATATTAGCAGCAGACGTAGATGCGTTATTATATATCCCGCCTAAAGAAATATTTCCACTATTATTATATGAAAATATATTTCTAGAATTTGTAGCATCCCACGCACCAAATACGATATTGCTATTAGAATCACCTTGATATAAAAGTGTCTTCCACGCCAATGAGGAGCCACCTTCAAAAATCAATCCCTTTTGTCCACTGCCCTTAAAAGTCATATCCCAAAAAGTTTCGATACCATCGCCTTCAGCCATTTTACCAAATGCTATACCAGTACCATCTGACTTAATATTAATTGCACGAGAAACCGTTGATAGAATTAATATAGAGGTATCTGTTTCTCCATATCCGTCTTTAATAATGAACTTAATCATATATGACTTTGCTGTACTTAATGCACCGGAACCATAAACACCACTTATAGTATTATTTAAATCGGTTGCTGCCTGTATGGTGGTTGCACTAGAATATGTGCTACCGCCGTCCGAACTGTATGCAGCAGTAATAGTGCGAGTGTTTTTCCCACCAACAGATGAGTATACTCCTTCTATCGTATATTTTGCATATGTTCCCGATGCATCTAATGTACCCGAAGAATTTGCTCTGTTTACCATCGAAGATTTAAAACTAGGTTTTGCATATGGATATACATATATTTGTTTTTCTGCTGAAGCTGTTCTGCCACGACTATCTGTTACAGTAACCTTATAAGTCAATGTACCAGAAGATAATAAGGTAGTACTTGTTGCAGTATTAGTTGTTGAGTTTGCACTTAAATGTGGACCACTAAAAGAATAAGATGATATCGTAGCACCTTGTCCCATTGTTGCTGAACAAGTTAATTTAACAGAGCTTTTGCCCTGAACATAATAACCACCTAAACCACCACTATTAACTGCTGCCGAAAATCCATCGCTCGCAATAGTTGGTTTGACACTTGCTGGAATATTTCCTGTTGCGCTTTTATATTGCCAGCCTCCTACGGCACCTTCATCTCCTATGGTTGAGTTAGTATAGGTTCGTACATAAACCATAAATTGACTACTTGTTGTTGTTGGCATAGCGTTATATATCGTTTCGAGTTGACCAGCACTTAGATTAAAATGATGAGTACCTCCAAGTTTTCTACCAGATACAGTAAAATCAGCACCTATGCCTGATTGTGTATCAACGAAATACAAATGGACATTATGATAAAAAGTTGATACTTTTGAATTAATTGTTACATCGATGCCTTGGTCAATATACCCATTAGTAAAACTAAAACTAGCTATACTAGATATACGGTCAATAGTATCAAGGGCTACCACCTTATCGGCTATGGTTGTAGTTGTATATGTCGTACCTGCAATACCACCTGTCCAACCAATCACTATAGATTTTTGACCATCTAAATCATGTTGTACTGTAACAGTTTTTGTATAAACATCAACATACGTATTGTTTGGCGGAATACTAATATACTTACTAAAGTTATATGTCTGACCATCGATTAATACTGTCCATGCACCAGTACCAGAAGTGGTACTAGATGATGAGCTTGACTTTTTAACCTGTAAGGTTACAGTAACATCGGATTTATTAGTTGCCGCATCCTTTGCTGTTGATGACCATACTATACGAGAAGTAATAGCACTATTACTTGTAGTACCTGTCCAATTTCCTGAAGCCATAATATCACCTCCTTAACTCTTTAATCCAATACTTAGGCTTCCATTACTTTCTTGCATAATTGTAAAATTACCAATTTCTAATATTGGCGCGCTTCCGCTTATAGTCATACCATTGGTAATTTCAGCTTTTGAAATATTAAGCTGATTATTATTAATGTGTGCAACCTTATTCTCACCCTGATAAAAACCAAGTTCAGTATTAGTCAGTTTAGTTTTAAACTCACTGATTACACCACTCTTATTTTTAGCTTGCATAGTCAGCCCATCTTCATCAAAACTAAAGAATTGGTTGTATGTATTTAAGTTCTCTTTCAAATCATCTATTTCATTTTTATAATTTAATGCCTCTATCCAATCGGCATCCTTGTACGATTGAGAAGAATATTGTGCTTTAAGCATTGTGCCTGATAAATGCTTTGTAGTCTGTGCCACACCATTAATATATATAGTTGGTTCATAATCACCACCTACAACCCATACATCTCCAATCTCATATGATGAGGGTTTACTCATATGCACTTTAACGCGTGAGTCTGTTTCGGAAACAATCCATTGTTCAATAGATGCATCCCAAACCAAAAGTGTATACAGACCATTCGTTCCTGTCTTAATCCACAATTGACCATGAGCTGGATTGGTCGGTTCTACCGAAGCAACAATTGGATCGCTAGGGTCAATTAAAATTTGATTACTATACGATATCGGAATTGACTCTGAACCACGAATATTGCACTGCACACTGCATGTCTTACTGAAATCACTTGAAGTAATAATTTTCACTTTGCTTTGTGTGCCAAGTGATATCGGTTTATCAGTATCGTTAATCAAAGACCAATCATACACCAATTCTTGTTTGTCTGTGGTTGTAGCCCAAGCTGTGCCAGAATACTTCATTAATGTGACGGTATAATTCGTTTCATCAATTTTATACCAGTATTGACCAGTTGTTGGATTCGTCGGTGCGGTTGCGCCAATTGAACCAAGTAATTCATCTCTTTCGCCCTCTTCTGAATATACAGTCGAATAGAGCACCCAATAAAGCTTATTAGCAGGTGAATATTTTGTTGTGACTTGAATTAAAGATTCATATATATCAGTCTTATCTTGTACCGTAGCTGTAGCAATATACTGTTTGGACTTATATGTCATCGTACATTTATACGATTTTGATTTGATGACATCATTCTTATTAACGGAAATGACCTGTGTCGTGGCTCCGCTTATGTTTTCCCACTCATCTTCAATGTATTGCGCCCACTGATATGTTGCTCCTGACGTAATGGCAGCGCTTCCATCATAAGCCAAAGTTTGCAATGTTATCTCTGACAAATCCTTCATTAACAAATACCCGTTTGGTGCATACAATTGGAATGTAACGGCATCCACACCCTTATCGCCATATACGCCGATTATCACTGGATTTATTGTTGCCGTTGTATCGTCTGTATAGGTAATAATTTCATAATTCCACAAGTACTTCTTGGTAGAAGTTAATGATTGAATGGCTGTTGTCCACCCAGAAGTCGATGTCGTAACATTGCTTGATGACGAAGTTGCTAAATAATATTCCGTGACAGATTTAATACCTTTTCCGGTTGCTCCTGTCAAACCAGTATTACCAAAGGCCCCTATAACGACAGGAGTTGTTGTGCTTGTAGTGCTATCCGTATATGTAATCAATTCATAGTTCCACAAATATCTCTTTGTGGAATCTATACTTTGAATAGTAGTTGTCCACCCGCTTGTAGTAGTAGTTACTCCTGTGGACGAAGTTGATGCCAAATAATATTCGACAACACTAGAAATACCTCTTCCTGAAACACCTTGTTTCGCAACACCATAAGCAACCTTCCCGTCGGAAAATGTTGTTTTAGTCCAAAGGTAGCCGCCTTCTGAAACGGCAACAACGCTGTTTGACCAAGTGCCCGTTGGAGCAGTCGTGGCGGATGTTCCTGCTTGATATTGAATAGAGGATACCGTGACAGAAGTTCCTGATGAACCAATACCACCCTTAGCCCCTTGTTTTGCATAAGTGTATGTTACGGTGTCTGCGACAGATGCATCTGTATAATCCGTAACTGTGCGAGTCCATAAATATGAGTCCTCAGCTACAGTGGGCAGCGTCGTTTGCCAAGATGTAGGCTGTGTTGATGCTGAAGTAGATACACCATAAGTTACCGTAACGGAACTGATTCCAACACCCTGATTACCCCTATCTCCGTAAACACCAATAATAATTGGATTTATTGTGGCTGTAGTATTATCTGTATAAGTAATCAATTCGTAATTCCATAAATACTTATTTGTAGCCGTAAGCGCCTGCATCGTCGTTGTCCAGCCAGTAGTTGCAGTTGTTACGCCGCTAGATGCCGTTGTGGCTAAATAATACTCGGTAACAGACTTAATTCCATTGCCAGTGCTACCAAACGCACCTATGATAATTGGAGTAGTTGTGTTTGTTGTATTATCTGTATAAGTAATAATCTCATAGTTCCATAAATATTTTTTATCAACCGTAATTGTCTGAATTGCTGTCGTCCACCCAGTTGTAGATGTTGTAACCCCGCTACTAGAAGATGTAGCCAAATAGTACTCTGTAACAGATTTAATACCAACACCAGTAGAACCTTTTTGCCCTGTAATACATACCGCAGCAGTTTCATCTGTTGTATTATTAGTATAAGTTACAATAGTTTTTGTCCATACATACTTGCCGTCGCTCCATGTTGGCGCGGTCGTAGACCACGATCCACCACTTAACGACGTAGCAGATGTTGATTGGTAATACCAAACATCAACAGAAGAAACACCAACACCAGTCCCGCCAGTTCCTCCCTTTTGTCCAGTAACACAAACCGGAGAAGTTGTGGATGTCGTCGAATCGGTGTAGGTAACCACCGATCGAGTCCAGATATATTTCCCATCCGCCCAAGTAGGAACTGTGTCTGCCCAGGTTCCCTCTGTTTGAGTTGTTGCAGATGTCGATTGATAATATTGTTCTTTGATAGAAGATACGCCTCTGCCAGTATTACCGGTGTCACCCTTATCTCCCTTGTCTCCATAAACGCCTATAACAACTGGAGCAACCGTTGATGTTGTGCCGTCGGTATAAGTAATTATTTCATAATTCCATAAATATTTCTTCGTTGAGGTCAATGTTTGAATCTCTGGTGTCCAACCAGATGTTGATGTTGTAACACCGCTTGATAATGTCGTAGCCAAATATCGTTCTGCAACAGAGCTAATGCCTTTGCCTGTAGCGCCCGTATTACCGAATACGCCAATAATCACTGGTGTAGTGGTACTCGTCGTATTATCTGTGTAGGCAATTAATTCATAGTTCCATAAATATTTTTTAGTAATATCGATGGTTTGAACTGCCTCAGTCCATCCGCTTGTAGTGGTCGTGACTCCACTAGAAGCAGTGGTTGCCAAGTAATATTCCGTAATTTTGGAAACACCTCTACCAGCATCACCCTTTTCGCCTTTAATAAGCGTCCACTTATATTTAGTATAATCCGTCGAATCTGCTTGTGTATAATCAGTATATTGTCCGATATATGTTTTACCAACAGAATCACTTACACTAAACCCGCTAGAACCATTGGCAGAAGTGGCATATGCTATATGTAAATATGAAGTTTTGCCATCTACGCCATTATTTCCAGCAATACCTTGATCGCCCTTTTCACCTTGCGATCCGATAAATCTACTCCATGTATATTTTGTATAATCGGCACTATCTGCTTCTGTATAATCAACATAAGTACCTATATATGTCGAAGGAGTTTCGGTCATAGGATTCCCATTTGCGTTTGCTGAATATTTTATATGGAAATATGATGATTTGCCATCGGCTCCTTGAGGCCCTTGGATTCCCTGTTCTCCCTTTGGACCTTGAATACCCTGAATACCTTGGTCTCCCTTATCGCCCTTTGCACCATCGGATACAACGGGTATGATTTGTTCATCCAATAATGCCGTTGTGCCACCAGCCATATACATTCTTGCGCGTATAGTTTTGTATGTTGGTTGCACTGTTATAGTTTTACTAGCTGTATTCTCCGTAGAAGTATATAGATTTGTATATTTTGTACCATCGGTTGAATATTCAATTATCCATCTACAAGCATAATCAACTGGAGCGTTTGTCCCAGTCTTTGACTTTCCAGCAAACGTCAATGTCGATGGCGTAACAGTAATTGTGCCAGTCGATGTCTTTTGTATCGCACTAGCACTTGACACAAGCCAATATGATGTAGCTGCATCGCCCTTAAGGCCTTGAGCACCAGTATTACCGGCAGCGCCTTTGAAGGCAATCGAGTAGTTAAACATTCTTGTAAATTCTATCCCATCAACAGATATAACGATTGGAATAGACCCGCTTGCGCTCGTAAAGTCTTCTGTACAAGTAAATGTAATTGTTTGAGGGGCTACATTAGGCGCAGAACACTTAAACTTTAACCCCGTAATATCTGTATTTGTATCAATAATAGCTGCCGCCTTGCCGCCTACAAATTTTATAGTGACCGGTTTTTCAGTCGAACCTTTATAGCCAAGTATTTGAGTAGTAACACTATCTGCATATGCATAATTAACATCTCCGGCAAATATATGCGCTTCGTTGGTAAGCATAACCGTGTATGCGTCATTACCGTTGTTGCCTTGTGGGCCTTGTTGACCAGCATTAACTTTACTCCAACTAAGAATAAGGTTGGTGTCAACTGGGCTCGTAACCGGTATTGCAATTGAGCCATTGTTGCTAGAGACAGAACCCAACGTTGCATCGCCAGCAACCGTAAATATAACTGGGACTTCTTTGTTTGCAACCGTACCAATCGTAGCAGTAATTCCATCTGGTAAATTACCGATAGAGCCAATGGTAGGTGTGACTTTTTCTGGGCCATTGTATGCAACAACATTTGTAGTAATTGAAGTTGCCGTGATTTTCCCATTTGCATTTGCACTAAATGTTACGTTTTCATTGGTTAAAAAGGCCATTGAAGCTGGCGTTCCAGGAGCACCAGGCGACCCAGTTGCGCCATCAAACGCTTTATAGACAGTAAAGACATCACTGTAGCTGCCGTCTGACGCTCTAAGTATTAAATAGTTAGATGATAAACTAGAACCAGTAATACTAACCGTTGCATTGTCCGTCCTAGACACGCCAGATATAGTCGTAGACCCTACTGGCAACGGATTAAAATCTTTACCATCTACACTATATTCCCAAGTGGTTATTGACGTATTCGTTGCTTTCCCCGTAACAGTGATTTTTTCTGGCGTAGCATTTCCACCACTCATTTTAAATACTTGAGAATTTGCGCTTAAAGTAATGTTTTTTGCACTATCACCAACAAATTTCGTCCAAGTAAATGCGCTAGCGGCAGGTTCCGTATTTGTGTCAGAAGTATACACTCAGATATATGTGTTACCACTTGGACTAGTTGAGATTTCAGTACCACTAGCATCCTTGGCATATCTAACAAAGACATATGAAGATTGCCCATCGTTACCAGCTGGTCCTTGAATTGTACCGGTGCATACAAAACTATCATTATCGGCATTGTATACGCACAAATAGCCACTTACTAAATATGAGTCTCCGGTTGATAAACTATTTGTATTAATACCAATTGAATTGTTAGAATCTGAATAAAGCCTTACAACCTCACCCACGGTTAAGTCATCTGGAGTATATGCTGTTCCAACAATTTTAACTGACGTTCCATCTTCACCCTTCATTTTAATAGCGGTTGTCCAAGTTATACCACCGTCGTATGAATATTGAACATATTTATGCGTTGCAGCATTTAGTGTGGTCGTCCATGCTGTTATGCCGTCTATGGAATACCGTGCTTGTACAGCGGGAGCGGAAGTGCCACTAGAACCATTTACGCCACTATCTATTCTCGTATAATCAATTCGCGTGCTTGTTGTTAAATTTTGATATTTTGCTTGACAAATATAGGTGATAATTGGCTCGGCCGACAAGACATTCGTATTGATTGTCAAAGTCTTTCCATTGCCAATTTTTGTTGCGGCAGAAATTGAATTCTTATACCATTCAATCACGACACCTGTATTTGTAGTAATATCTGTTGAGTCTAAATAAATAAATGCTTGTAAATTTAATGCCGCATTACTCCAATCAGGAGAATATGTTTTATTATTTTGATCATAAATTTGCACTTGTGGTAAATTCGAAGAAATATGCACTTCAAATTTACGACTATCAGTTTGATCTATAAACGTCAAAGCGCTTGAAGTTATTTTTGCCATTGTTATATCCTCCTTTAAGTAGTAATTTTTGTTTCATCAAAATCAACTGAGCATGTAAAATTAGAATTTTTTACAACATCTGTTGTTGTAAGTGTAATTTTATGAGCATTGGCGCCCTGCTTAATATGTGACGCATTCCATTCTTCGTCGCTTTCTGATGAAGAACGAGCCCACGAAAATGTACCACCTGCGGCAATAACCTTGTCGGTAATATTAGTATCATAATCATATACATCGCAAGTAATTGTGCAAGTTTGATTAGGATCGGTAAATATTGTCGATTTATCGTAAGATAAAATAATACGAAATTTATATGCATTATTTATGGTGTCGACCGCACTCTTTGAAGCATATTTTTCTTCGCCTGCTTGTACTATACTTACTTCGCCTGCCTCATTAACTTGAAAATAGTTCTGCGTTCCGTCTCCAATTCTCAAATTGCCACCATGGATAGTAGCGCCTTGAACCAGGCCACCTACAACTGCCTCGGCCAATACGCCACTATATTTTTGTCCATCGTATTCAAATGAGCCAAATGCAGATTTAGAAGTTTTAAATCCGTCAGAACTATATAAAATTTTATTATTAATAATTGCAATCTGTTCATCTTCATATTCTTCTGTAGAGTCGTCTTTAAACTTCCTACAGAACATCCCATTTGCACCCCAACTCAATGCTTGCCCGCTCGCGCGACCTATTTGAAGAGTTACATCCTGTAAACCGCTTGCTATTGCCTCTTCAAGTTTATTTGCTTTATCTGCGCCAGCTTGCCATGTCCCAGCAGCCGTTGCAACGGTTTTGCCTGCTTGCACAGCTTGAGATAAGAGCTCGGCGTGTAAATCAATTTCGCTTTTGGTAGTTATTAAGTTACCGAAAGTGCAATTAAAATCTGAAAGGTCGTCAAAATTAATTGAGCATTCAAGCAATCTTGTCCTTTTTACAAGGCCTGGGCGCAACTCAATGCGAATAAAGTTGCCTAATGCAAATTGTTCGTCTTTCATTAATGGCTCAAATTCAGGCAACGCCAAAATATTTGCCATAGTCATTGAGAACTCAAGGCTTGGTTGTGAAAGTGTTTTTAATTCTTTATTTGCTTCTTCCATTAATTGACGGCAAATATCTAAACGCTCATCTTCGGATTCATAAGATGTTAATAAGAAGTTATCATCTGTGTATTCGTCTTCTCTGATTAATGGCGATAATGCGGCCCATTGCTCATCAGTAAGGACTTCTCTCATCTCTATCAATTTACTAATTGCATTCATTTTTGCTTGCCAATAGCCTTGCGAGTTAAGATGCATCAAATAAGGCGTGGTGCCATCTAAGTAAATAACATATTCTCCTTCAGCGTTTGGCGTTGTAAACGAATATGTTAAAATAACATCTCCTGTATTTAAAGTGCCCCTTGTAATTGCACCAAAATGTTCTACCGCTGCTTCATAAAAAGCAATGTCACTTGTGCCATTATAGACAATCGCCCCGTCTAGTTTTTCACCATAAGCCCAGTATTCAGCCTCTTTCTTCTTTTTGATTAACATTTTTTGAATAGCCACCATCTTATCATAGTTATCTATATATCTTTGATAGTTTCTATAATTCTCTTCGTCTTCCGAAGATACTTCTTTGGTCGCACTAATTTCGTTCCAAATTTTATTTTCTTTATTATATTCATATAGTTTAACTGGATTGCTATTTGTATCTAACCACTTTGTGCCAGTATCGTATTCTCCGGTCGGTTGTTCGTTTTGTACGATGCACTGATAATCTTGCTGTGAATACATTGCTTCGGTTTGTGTTTGGAAGATTTTAACATACGTATCGTGCTTTTCTTGTAATAAATTGACACCATATTCATCGAGCGTTGCTTCTTCTTTCTCGTCTTTTGCTAATACCAGGTATGCACCCATAGTTCCTATAGATGAAATCGTATATCCATCAAGATTCATTAAATCAGCAGTTAATGAACCACTAATCCACTGCTGCATTGTATATGTATTTGTCAAAGTGCCGGTTGTTGCTTTAACAATTAAACTTTGAATAAGATATTCTGGCGCAGTCTTTGTTCCTGCGTTATAAATTCGTATAGTAGCTTTATCTGAGTTTGCATTTTTAAGTGTGAGCAAAATGTTATCAGATTTATTAGCTTCTATATCCTCAAACACATTATATAAATATAATTTACCATTTTTATAATTCTTATCTGCTGTACCAACAAGTGTAGTCGCGCTATTTGTCATCAAATTACTTATGTATACAAAATTGCCATTCGAATACTTAAATTGTAACCCTTGAACAACAAATTGTTTTCCGTCGTCCAATTTATCCTTATCTATTTCTGTGGTAAATTTTTCATCAGAATATAATTTACTAATTGTAGACTGTTCCGCAATTAAAGTACTCGCAACTAACGTATTGTCATAGTATGCGGTGTTAATCGGGGCGTATGTACAATATAATTTTTTAAACTCATCGCCCACAAGCACAACATTGCCCTCGGCCGGAACAGCGTTCATAATCTCGCTATATTTATTGTTCGCTTCAACCCAACCTTGCATGGCCGTTTCGTATTGAGGAGAATATTTTTTTACTGTGTCAAGATAACGCTGGTATGCCTCCGCAAGGTCTTGCTCCATCCAATCATCGTTGTGGTAGTAGTCAAGATTCATGATGTAGTTTTGACCAAGGTTGACTTCGCGAATGTCGAGACCATCGGCGCCTGAAACTTTGAGGCGCGTCTTTATATTATCTGTAGAATATTTAATGTTAATCTCCGAAGCAAGATTATCCTTAGATATGAATACGTCCGTTTCAAATCTGCTCTGAACTGTGCCATTATCTGTAATTCCATCATCTGCTTCTTCATAAAAGTTAACTGTGTTTGTCAGCGTATCCCATTCTACGACGCACCCAAAAACATCAGATACATCATTCATTAAGAAATCATAAACAGCAATACGTTCTTGCTCCAACTTTCTTTCTTTATGCCAAAGTATGGCATCAACGTGACCAATTTTCCAATCAGGAATATTTTCAAAGATTAAGTGCAATAAACTTAATTCCGGAGTATATGGGTCATAAAATTGTACGTTGGCATAACCATGAATATACAAAACGTCATATGGAGATATATTGGTACCAAAATGTTTTTTATAATCATTTTCGTCTATAATCCGCGTCTGTTGATATGTATAGCTATCATTGTCTGTATATACTCTGGTGTAATATTTTTCATTAGAATCATATTTGCTTGCGTTAGCTAATTTATACATATTGTCCGACTTTGCGTCTTCACCATATTTACTTTGTTCATAAATTACTTCTTTTGAAGTGATATCGCCAGTGTTGATATAGAAATTATCCAAATATTTTTGACCGCACGCATATTCCGAACTAAAGCAAGATAAACTCTTTGAATCCTTAGCGCCAATAGTTGTGTCTGGGTCTTGAATAATAAAGTATCCCATATTTTCGGCCAAAACCATTCTAAGCCCCTCTGCTTTATCAAATAATGGATTAACCTTGGTTTCACCCGTTAGAACGTCAATATAAGTTCTATCTATTGAAAAAGTAAGTTCACTATATGAGTTCCACCTCCCGGTAAGATTTGTCTCATAATTATGTAATTCTCCTATACATTTCTTTCCGGTCGTACAAAGAAATAAGCGGGGTGGCGCTGGATTGTTGAATATATCTTTGGGGATAAATAATTTCATAGTAATACCCCCCTAGATTTCACCAATTTTTCTTATTGCACGATATTCGAGAGTGATATTACAATTGCCGATTACCGTTATTTCATTCTTTCCGTTATATAAAGGTAGCCACTTCCAATCAAAATCATTACCGAAAATACGTTTTGTTGCCGAACTCGACACAACCTTGTTGGCACCATCTAATACAATGGTCTCATCTGCAGAATTATTTTTAAGACGAAGATCAATGATGTGCGTACCACTATCTTCGTCAGTATGTACATTTTTAATAATAACGCTCGTTTTGGTACTAGTTGTCACTGGGTTGGTTTTTGTCACCGTTGCAACAATAGAACCATCGGCGTTGTGTTTATTATAATAATAGTCGCCAGCATCTGCGTAATAATACACGGTGCCGTCAATATAGTCACTATCTACCCATGCACCATTGACTATCATAGGTCGGTCTACATAGACAAGGACGCTATTATTTTGTTTGATTGTAACGCGGGGATAAACGGGTGATTCATCATCGGAATCAATAGATATTGTGAACTTTTGATGAGCTATATTAACCACGCTTTGTGAGTATGTGTAAAGTGGAGAATACGCCCAAGGACTAACACTTTCGAATGTACAAACATAAGCAACCGTTCTGCTATTACCAAGTTTATAAGGCTGTATGTCTATAAACCCCCCTAAAATTTCCATCATCACAGTCTCAGATTCGTCTTCATATATAGTTAAAAAAGATGGCGTACTTTTAGATGTAAGCCAACTTAATATTTTTCTCTGTCTTTCTAGGGTGAAATCTCCAAAATCCTTATCAATAAGCGTTAACCTGGGTTGGAACACCTCGCTCCACTTGTAGCTGTGTACGCGTTTATATGAGCCGTTATATGATTCTGAAGCAACCGCTTCTCTTGACAAATAACTAGGATGTTCCCCAGAATCGCTATCGAATGCGAGACAACAGATGACATCAAAGTCTTCATTAATATAATTATTATATTGTATCCTATATGGGGAAATCATATTTTCACCCCTCCTTTTTAAAAACTACTTCATTATTATTTTTACATAGCACAAGGTGGGGATTTCTCCCCACCAAATGCTAATCGTTAATCTTTTACTTAAATTTTTTTATTGAATAATTTAATTGACGAACAAGATTATCAATTTTCTTATCCATCATCTTTTCAAGTTCTGGTAATGTGTCTTTATCTACTCTTTCAACTTTCAAGAAGTTTTCTACATCGAAATTGAACTCAGGTTTAGTAACCGCATTGCTAATCATGTTAATATTAGCACCGCCACCAACCTTCATCATATCTGGATTGAGTTTGCCCCATTCTACGAGATTGGTTGCGATCTCCGAAGGCAAAACGGCAGAACCTTTCTTAAGATACTGGAGTTGCCCATTCTTACCTGCAGCCAGCGTAATTTCTTCGCCAATCCAGCTTTCGTCAGTGATGGCCCATTCGTCGCGCGATGTGCCCATGGTTCCTTTGGCATAATAAGATGTTGGAAGTTTATTCAACATCATTCTAATGCCTTGTCCAATTGCACTAGAACTTCCGTTATTGGCTTGCCATTTATAGCGAATATAATCTTCCATCTTGGCCTTGGTGCTTGGGCCATAATAGCCGTCTTGACTTACACCAATAGCCCTTTGCGCTCTCTTAACCGCCGCGATTGTCGCTGGGCCATAGCTGCCATCCTCTTTAATGTTTGCGTTAAACACTTCGTTCAACACATATTGCAACTTTTTAACATCGGCCTTAGACATTGAGTTTCCGTCAGAAGTGTTCTTGGTTGTCGGTGGATTATTTGTGTCGACAGTACCATCCGGCTTTACGTTGGTATCTTTAATACCGTCATCAAGTGCGTTTAACTTAGTTAAAGATTTGTCTACGTTAGATTGAACACTATCATACACTTTGCTCATTGCCGTATTAACACTTGTTGCAAATGTGTTTGCAGCATTTGTACCTGCATTCCAAGGTGACTTCAACTGATTGGTTGCGTCGGCATTAAAGTTATAGAAATAGCCATTTTCACCAGCCTTAGTCCAATCATTCATTCTGGCAAGTGCGCCGTCTTCAAAGCCTTTCATTTCTTCTGCTGCTTTTGTCCAAGGATCAACGATAGCAGAATCTAAGGCTAGACCTGTGTTGTTATATACATCTTCCACGCTACCAGCGTTCTGTACTACAACATTAGTAACTGATGACAAGAACGTTGTCATATTTTCAGTAGCCTCTTCAAGCATGGTACGAAGACCTTCGACGTACTTGTTCATCGATTCTTCGTATGCTTGCGCTTCGTCATCAAGGGCTTGTTGTTGAGAGTCACGAGAGTGCTCGTAATATGTGTCAGAAAGCGATTCTTTTGCTTCATATAATTCACTTTCAAGTTTTCTTCTTAAAGCAACGTCGCTTGCGTTTGTTGATCCCGACAGAGCTGCTATACGACGCTCAAGAGAACTAATATCTTTTGTCTGTTTCTGTACATTCTTTTTAAAATCATACAAATCTCTTTCGGCATCAAGCGCGTCTTTAACAGTATCAATATAGTCATTGTAGCCATCAATCAACTCGCCAATATATTCTTCTATTGCGTCGATTTGATTTTCATACATCTCGACAACAGATTGTTCGGATTCTTTTATAGTTTTTGTGTACTCATCTTGTTTATCGGTAAGTTCAATAAGCTTATCATAATACTCTTGCTCGGAATCAATACCAATTGTCGCAAAGTAATCTTCGTTGCCTTCATATCCCTGTTGGAAATCTGCCAATTCTTCTTGTACATCTGCTAAGGCATTTTTATAGATTTCTAACTCTTGAATATAAGTTGCGAGATTAGCAACTCCTTCTTTTGTAAAATTACCCTCGTCGTCGAACATATCTTCATTAGAAAGAATGTCTCTGATGTTTTCGAGATCAGTGGTTAAATTAGAGAATCTATCGTGAAGTTGTTCGAAACCATCCCAACGAATTTGACCGATGGCATCGTTAAGTTCTTGTACACTTGCAATTACGTCATCGAGTTCTCCTTCGATATCATTGATGGTGTTTGCAACTTCCCACCATTCATCGCTGCCTTCATTCAAAGTACCAAGATATTTTAATGCTTCTGCTTTTTGTTGATCAAGTAAGGATTTACGTTGATTTTCAAGTTCAATTTGCTCACGATAATATTCTTCGCCAGCACGCATACCCTTTGCTTCAAGTAAGTCAATTTCGTTTTGTATTTGCTCGTATTTGGCTTGGTTAGCCGCAATACGGTTTTCCCAATAGTCCATTGCCTTTTTGAATCTCTCATCTGCAGAATCATCTTTATATTTGTCACCAGGAGTTTTATCAAAGTCGTAGTAGTTTTTAAACTCGCTTCCAGTATCCATTTGATTCATTAGGCTCTGTCGTGCATAGGCATCTTCTAGCCTTTCATTAATTGTGTCTAAGCCAATCTTAGCGGCAGAGTTCTTCTTCCAGTCCAATTCGCCTTTGGCGCCATTGGTTGCTTCTATCTTTGCCTTTTCAGCCTTTGCAATAAAGTCTTCTGTGTTGATTCTTTCTCCATTTGCAGCTCTGGTATACGCTTCCATCATAGTGGTTAGATATGCCATACTACCAGCCATATTTCTAATAGCTAAATTAGTACTTTCTTCTACTGTGGTAGCAAAATCATTAGAAGCGTCTTGTGCTAATATCGTAGACTTTTGTTCTTCTAGCTGCTGAATTTCGTTTTCAATATTGGCCTTAATTAAATCCAACTTACTCTGGATAAGTGTTTCTGTTGCGCCTTCTTGCAAAGTAATTGTTCCGTTAGTAATGGTAAGAACTTTATTCCAATCGTCTGTATTTTCAATAATTTCCAAAGCCGTTTTCACAGATAAGCGACCAGCAGTGTTCATCTGCGTTTGAGCTTTGTGAAGCAAATCCATTGAAGAAGCGACGTCTTCGAGAGCGGCGCTAAATTCACTAAACGTATCAATTGTACCGCTAATATCGTCTTGAATACCCTTGAAAATTTCGGCATTTGCTTCTGCTATTTGTTGTCCAATAAACTCATATCCAGCAAGATTTGCGGAGTGCTTCATTGCCTCCATTGCTTGCTTCCATGTCAATTCTCCATTTTTAACATTCTCAGCAAACTTTTTAAACGTGCTTTGTGCCTTCGTATCCATGCCTTTAAGCATTTCTGAAAACTCTTTTTCTCTTGCTTTAAATTTACCAGACTCATCTTGTTCAAACAAATCGTCAAAAGTAAATTTCTCAATCTTATCATCTATTCTAATCTCAATAGGTTTTGTATTCTCTGCAAGTTCTTGCATTAATTTAATACCTTTAAGATATTGGTTTGTAACACCTTCAATAGTGCTTGTATCAAACAATCCTTTTTCTAAGGTATAATAATCTACAACATCTTGTATAGACAAACCTACATCGGCTAAATCTGCTTGTGCTTTTTTCGCCTCTTCGCTAATCTGAGTTAAAATGGTTTGGTCTTCGGTTTCTTTGTATTGCTCGACTAGTGCCTCTATTCTTTCCGAAATACCATCGTATCTGTCGTAACCCAAAATACGCTCAATAGCGCTACCAACTGCACCTTGGCTTTTCATGATGATGTTGTATCTATCAATAAAGTCGTCCATTTCTTCAATGGTTTCACGCTGGGATGGAGTTGCCGTTGACCAATCCATTTGGTTTCGCATTTGCTGAATTTCAGCAACATGCTCTGCCATTTTGGAGTCATATTCGGTCAATTTTTCTTCTGCTTTTTCGTACTTCTCAAGTAATTTTTCATTTTCAGGATCAGCAACATATGCTCTATATGCCTCATCACGCTTTTCTTTAAATTTGTCGCGTTCGGTTTTCATTTCATCGAGTTGCTCTTCGACATCTTTGCCTGCTTCACTGACAACAGCACCACCAGCAGCGCCTACAAGCCCACCGGCCACAGCACCAACAAGTGCACCCAATCCTATACCAATAATCGTTCCTACTGGGCCACCTAATGCCGTTCCAATAACGCCACCTATTTTTGCCCCTGCGGCGGCAACACCGGCGGTTATAGTTCCACCAAGCGCCACAGCACCTACGACTCCGCCAGCAACAGCACCGATATTTCCACCAGTTTCTGCATATTGGCCTTTGTCTTTGCCGTTCTTAAAATTAGTAGTTTTATATGAATCATACGCCGCTTGAGCGTCTTGATTAACTTGCTTTTGTTGAGACGTTTCAAGTTGAGACTTTAGGGCGATTGTCGACTCTAATTCTCTCCTTTGATCTCTAAGGCGATTCAACTCCTCTTGGTCTGTGAAAGATAAGGTTCCTTTGGTTTGCAGCGCTTGAATAGCCGCATTAACTTCGTCAAGTTCGTTTCTTAAATCTTTTAACTCAGATGTCGTAGCCTCCAAAGCATTTTGAGATTCCGAAAGTTTTTCGTTTAGCTCTTCAGATGTATTTATGAGATTATCTACGCCCTTGATAACTAATGCGATAACCGCAACAACCGCTGCAATTGTAAGCAATGTTTTATTTTGTTCAATAAATTTACTAATTCCTTTACCAAGAGATTTAAAGGAGAAGTTCAATTTTTCATTTGCGTCTTTAAAGAACAAGGCTGCAATAGCTGCTCGTTCATTTGAATTTTCAACGCCATTAGTTGCCAAGATATTTAAAAATTCTTCTCGCGTTAATGCTTTAGTCTGCATTGTTAAACCAAGAGCAGAAATTATTCGTTTCTTTTGCTCTCTGCTAACACCAGCATCGGTCATAATTTGCGCCGCAGTAGCACTAGTTAGGTTTACTGTTGCCAGGGTTAAACCATAACGATTTGCTAATAAAATAGCCTGTTCGCTATTTAAAACCCCACTTGCCACAGCTTCTTTTAGGGTTTCTGTTGTTAATGTGCCTTGCGCTATGGTTTGTGCGTTTGTAGCGCCTGTCAATCCCATTTGAGACCTCATAGCTTTACGATGAGCCTCGTCTACTCCAGCAGTTGCCATAGCATGATTAAACTGTCCGACTGTAAGGTTGTTCAGCGCAGCGTTAGCTGTTGTTGTAGCCGTGCTTAAAATACCAAATCTGTTTGCCAACCTTGTTAGATTTTTATTTAATTTGGAAACGCCAACTCCAACATTGGTAAATAATTCTGGCCAAGTTAGTTTGTATTTTATTTTAGCAATAACAGCAGCGAGTGCTATTAGGGTCGGTATTACTCCGCCAATTTTAACGCCTAAAATTTCAACGCCATCAATCAGTTTTATAAGCCAAGTTCCAATTTCGACAATGCGCTTGACCCAATCGGCGTCAAGTAAATTACTCCACATTGTTTGTGTTGCATTGGTAAATTGATCAATTTTTCCTTGTATTGAGTCAAGATACTTTTCATTTTCTTTTAAAGCCGAACCAGAAGCATTGTTTGCATCTTTAAACGCAGCCTTAAGCTCCTCTGGGTTTTGAAGAATCGCAGCGATAACAGAGCTGTTACGTTTTCCCGAAATTAATTCGAGTAATGCGGCCTGATCCATATCGTTAATGTCCTTCCAAACATCTGCGATTTGAGATAAAATCTCATATGTCGATTTGTATTCGCCTGTTTCGGTGAGAATGTCTACGCCAGAAAGAGCTTTTACTTCGCTTTGTAGTTTCGATTTTGAGGTTACGACTCCATCGGAGTCTAAACCTTCCTCTTCCAAGATTTTCGCATCGGTTCCGCGCAATCTTAGAGAGGTTGTTTTTAAGGCAGTGCCTACAGAATCGGCATCTTGAATTATTTTATTGGCCGTTGCTGTTAACGCCGCAGCTTCGGCTAAGTTACCACCTGCAGCAACTAATGACGCAGAAGATTTGGTTAAGGATTGAGCCAAATCTGCTGTTGAAATTGCGTAATTGTTACCTATGGTGTTGAGCAAGTCAACTACATCCATCGAAGTTTCAGCCGTATAACCAAAAGCTTGCACTGCGGAAATCAAAGTGTCTGTTGCTCTAGAAACGTCAGTAAATTCACTGACATTCATTAAAATTTGTGTAGATTCTGCGAATTCCGCAGCTTCTTTCATACTGTCTTTTTGTTACTCTTTCTTTAAATAGAAAGGGATAGGTCATTTCTGCCTATCTCTGCACTTTTATTATACGATTATATGTGCAGAACGGACTATATCATTATCCTACTGATAGGATAGTTGGCGTGGGTATATTGTCACCATATATACCACTTAGTCTCTACGGATTCCAAATATGTATAAGTTTATCTTTAATTTGTTGTGTTGTTAGCGTATGCGGCAAACGAATTAATGTGATATTATTTTTAAAACAATAATTATTTTTAATGTTATCATTCTCGACACGTTTTATAAAACCCTCTTCGCCACCGAAAAAATCAACTGGCCTACTATGTTGTTCACCGTCAAACTCAATAACAGTATTATAATCATATAAATAAAAATCAAATCTAAGCGGAAAAATATTTCTGCAATCTGCAAATTGTGCTTGCGGAATATAATTTATATTATTATCTGTCAATACGCTAGCTATAAAATTTTCCATATTGCTATATGCAGAGCATCCACACGATGTCTTTCTGTGCAATCTTAAACATGTGGTTGTTGCATATACAATATTGCCACAGTCACACAAACATTTCCAAACAACACTTCCATTTGTAGCCTTTTGGTTTGTTCTTTCGGTCACCGTAAGCATTCCAAATTTTTGTCCAATTAAGTCTATATAATGACATCTTTCGTAACGGGAAGATTGTTCCAAACAACCACAAGATGATGTTCTTCCACTCATTAAATTTCCAATATGAACTATTGTTTCTTTTCCGCATTCACACATACATCTACAATAAGTTTGTTTGTTTTTATACCCATACAGCATTTCGACAACTATTAGTTTCCCAAACACCAATCCTACTAAATTTGATCGGCCCCTTGTATTCCATGCAAATTCAAGACTGTGACACCCACAACTTTTCGCGTGTCCAGTAATTAAATTACTCATTGAAACAATACACTCTTTGCCACAAGAACATAAACACCTGCAATATGTTTTATTATTTTTATATCTATATAACATCTCTAAAACGGTTAATTCACCAAACACTTGCCCGACACAATTTTTTCTACAACGCTCAGACGTCCGCTCTCCACTTAAACATCCGCAAGATGTAGATTGCCCACTTAATAATGAATGGCGCACAACATATTTTTTAGTTCCACAATCGCAAACACACAAACAATATGTTTTTCCATTTTTATATCTAGGTATTGTTTCTAGTACAGTCCATCTACCGAATCTTTGACCATTTAAATTTACATCTATTTTTGCCACAATATCACCTCCTTTTATAATTAATCATTCTGTATTGTTAAACTTATTTATACATATTTAGTCTTATCCTCGGAATTGCCCATCTCTGGGGATTTCCCGATAAAAGCCAACTTCTCATTTATACATTACTGTATAAAGGGCCTGGCGTTAGTTTTGCTAACACCGAGCCAAGACGAGCCCAATCCGCTGTTGAACTCACAACATCCTTTATCGTACTACCAACCTTAGCTGCAGTCTTCGATGCAGTGTCTAGGAACTTATCGTACGTTTCTTCTGTTTCATCGGTTACCTTCTTTAATTCTGTTAACGCACTATCAATTTCACGTATATACTGAATACCCTTGCGCACTTCACCAATTACTCTATAAATCGACGTCATGCTCATCAAGTACTGCGCAATAGCCTTTGTCTTTTCCTTTAACCCCTTCATAAATGCAGGGAATCCAGATAAATGCTCACGCTCAGCTTTCTCAAACGCATATGCGCCTTGAGCCGCTTCATTATACTTCACCGCAACATCGTGAACAATATAGTCATTTTCACGAAGTGTGCCTTCCAAAGTCATAGTCCTTGTGTTAAGTTTGAAGCTGGCTGCCTCTGCACCATACAATGTTTCAGCATAAGTTCTCATTGCAGCAACTTTATTTTCCATCTCATCTTTGGAGAATTTATGGAAATCACCAAGTTCAACCAGATCGCCTTGTTTGTTAACAAATGAACCGGAATTCTTCACGGCCTCCTGTAACCTCTCTGCTTCATTAGTCGACTTAAGTAATTCGCGCCCAAGTTTTTGAACTCCTGCAGCCTGTTGACGCAACTCCTTTTGAATTTCTGGATTATTCAGCCTGTTGGTCTTAACATATTCGTTATATGTTTTAAGCAATGCATTATACGCGTTGTTATATTCAACAACGAGAGCGGAGTCATTGCTTATACCTAAATCCTCATCTCTTGACCCAATAATCTTATCATATTGAGCCTTGACGCTATTTACGGCATTAGTACCAACTTTCCGCTTATTCGACGCAATCGCTTGGTCTAAACCTGCACCAATTCCCAGCGCTCTGTTACGTGCTTTCTCAAGCTCTGCAAACGAAGCCGTACCAGATTGAACGAGCGCTTCAATTTCCTGAAGTGCCTCATTGAATTTTTGGTCGCTTCCTTTAACGAGATAACCAGCGTTCTTAGCATCGGAAATCTTCTGCTTATAATCCTCAATTTTTTGAACGAGTGGATCAAGCGCCGCTACAGATTTATCAGACGAAACAATTGCAACTTTGTACAACTCGCTCCATCTCAACTCAACCTGCTCAATGTTGCCAGCCATATCTGTAAGCTTGAATCGCAACTTGTCGTTGTCAAAATTCATGAAGTCATACTTTTTATTTTGACCAGATGCTCTGCCTTTGGCAATTTCTTCTAGATTATCTCTAACAGCTTTATTGCGGTCGCCGCCGTTAAGGTCAATATTCGCAGAGAATACATCACTAGGATCGCTAGCTATAAACAATTTTTGGAAGTCAAGAGATGCTTTTTGTGCATTCTTACCAAGTTGAATCGTTCTTTCGGATAACGCCATTAAGTGCTGCAATTCTTCCTGATTTGCATTACCCTTCTTATCCGTCCAGAGATACTGAGTATACTCTTGCATCTCTTTCATAGCCTGGTTATACGCTCTAAGCTCAGGAGAATTTGCAGTAGCAAGCCACTGTTTCATTTCTTCTTCGCCCAAACCTGTAACACTAGCAATATCGGCAATTACAGTTTCGTTTAGCTGCATTGCCTTATTTACATTCAAGAACGCATTTGCAAGCGCACTTTCAGCAAGCATAAACTCCTTGACTTGGCCAGTAACACGGTCAACTTCAAGAGCATAGCTGCTAATTTGTCCATCTTTCAAAACATCAAAGATTAATTTTGAGCCATTTTCTGTTTCTGACAAGCCACGCGTAGCAATGTTTTCGCCCATACCGATGTTGCCGCCGTGTCTTTGTTGCATCAGGGCTCTCAAGCTATCTCCAGTGGTTCCAAGCTGCGTTTTATTAAACATTGCAACAGCAGTTTTGTCACCAAGGAACTTGTCTTTTCTCTTAATCAAGCTGATTAATTTTTCTTCTAATTTATCAAGTTTCGGTTGCAATTTATCAATATCTGCTTGCAAACCGGACTTTTGGTCATCTGTGGCTCCCTTAAACTCTTGAATTTTAGCTTGCAATTCTTCATATGTCTTTAAATAAGAATTATATGCTTTACGAGCGTCAGTTTGTCCACCAAATTGGCCTTTAAGATTTTCTTCAGCAATGCGCTTATTGGTCGCAATCATTTCTTTTTCGTATTTATTAGCCAAATCTACCGTCCACTTTTTATTTCCTTTAGAATCTGTGGTTTCAGTGATGTTTCTAAGTTCTGCTCCATACCTTTCGGCGGTTTTCAGAATAGACTCGCCGGTAGACTTCTGGATAACGCTTGCGGCTTCTTTTGCATCCTGTGCATATAAGCTTTCGTTAGCTTTGCTCTTTGTTTCGCTTTCATTAAGTTTAGACTCAACGCCCTTAATTCCAAGCATCTTAACGAATTGCATGGGCGACTGAATCAATTCTTCAAAGCTCTTACTGAGATATTTTGCACCAAACTTGCTAGCTGTCGCAGCTAAGGCCTCATAGTTCTGTTCTGTATTGGACATAGCATTAAGCAGCCCATCCTTATCACCGTCTTTGACATCTTTCATATCCAAAACGGTCATATTGTTATCTGATAACAAAATCTGTGTTTTGATTCCACGACCAAAATCAATCCCAGCTTGCTCGAAGTCTGTCTTTGAGAAATAAGGGTCATCTTCACCAGCATGTGTATGCACCTTTGCGTTCATATCCATATTAGAATATGCATCACGAAGAGTTTTTGATCTTGTTGGAGCAATTCTATCTTTATCGCCAGTTATGATATTTGACATGGCACCCGTTGACAAATCAAGATACGCCATTCTTTCTTTCTGTTCCCACTTATCGCTCTCAAGCATTCTTCTAAACGATTCAAGTAGACCTTGCGCCGAATTAGGCTTTCCAGACATTGCGTTATTCTTCGCAATTTTGCTAAGCTCAATCACAACCTTTTTCAACGTACTTTCTTGCGCAAGATGAGTACGCATAAGCCCAATGAGGCCACCTTGAGCAGAGCCTTTGGTTAATGTATTATTTGTTTGTATCTGTTTATCATCTTCGTTCGTAGTAGGTGCAGTATCTTCTGATACCATTTCCTTCAACGCCGCAAGCTGCTCTTCTAAGATTTTTCTCTCTTCTTGCGAATCTTGATCATCATCATTTTCAAGTGCGATCAAACGATTACCCATGGATTCAATTTTCTGTAAAATCACATCCATCTTATTTTGAGGCGTATTCGTAGACTGCTTGTTATCCTTCGTATCAGTAGTCGTTTCTTCTCCTTGCGTTTTTGCTGCTGCACGAAGCTTCTTCATCTTTTCAAGCAGCGCCGCACCTTCTCTTGTTACGCCTTTCTTAGCCTGAAGCAATACATTAGCCGCATCCTTAACTTCTTGTCCAAAAGAGTTATACTTTTCTGCTTTTGTAGCTTTGCTAGAACGCATATCAAATTTGCCAATAGCATTACGAACAATGGTGATAGCATCTTGATAACCAAGGCTCTTCTTATTTCTGCTCTGTCCAACATCTTGTTGCTCTTCCTCTGGTTCCCAATCACCATCTCCGCCAAGTAACGCAAGGATTGCATCGAGAGTTGCTTTGACGATACCCAACGTTTCTTCCTTAGCAAGGTCAGAAGTGTCTATTTCAATATCATTGGTAATGCCAGACAAAGATTCCTTAATGACATTTGTAATTGCACCAAGTACGCCACCAGTAATTTGAGTTGTACCACCTTCGCCACCAACAACTTCAGCTTCCTCGACTTTACCAGCTTGCTTTGTCCAGTAACCAACGCTTCTTTCAAGGCCTGTGACTGCTTTTCCAAGTCTCAATTGATTTTCTTTTTCTTTATTTAATTTTCTTAAAGCTTCGGCTGCCTTATCCGTACCTTTTGCCTCGTCATATTGCTGTTCGAGCGTTATCACTCTTTGATTAGATTTCTCCAATTCTCCCTGCAATCTAATAAGACTTTCGGTGGCCTTAAGACGTCTTTCTTCTGCAGAAAGTTCAACGCCCTCTTTTTCCTTTGCATTCAACGCAATGAGTTTATCCCTATTAGCAATTAGAACGTCGTATCGCGCGATTTCTTCATTGGTGGCAGCAACTTTATTTTTGGCAGACTTAATAGCCTTTTTGTCGCCTTCCAATGCGCCATTTTCTAGATCATTTAATTCTTCTCTCTGTTTTTTAAGCCTTTCTTCTGCCTCAAATTTTCTATTGCGCAAGTCAATCTGTTCCTTAACAACATCACTGCTCAAAAGCTGCTCTTCTGTTAAACCAACAGAATCCATTGCCGCCTGTTTTTGCTTTTCCGCAAATTCAATTTTTGATTCTATCTCTTTGACTTTGTGCTTCTTCTTTATATCTTGTTTTTCAACATCAAGCTTATCAAGTAAGTTCTGCAAAACATTGACAGTGCGAGTATCGTCAACCCATTTGCCGTCTTCCGTTTTTGTTTTAAATGTCGCACTCAATACACCCTTCTTGTCTACTTTAAAACTATCTATGAACTCTTTCAATAAACGATCTTTTAAATCTTTCTTGTATTCTTCAAATTGCGCCCAAATATTTTGCGTATTTGTATCAACTTCGGTAGCAAACTTATCTGATAATTGTTTGCCGTATTTTGTCGATAAGAATTTGTCCGTCTGTGCTTGATCGGCAGGATTTAAACCATTGAAGAGCATAGCTTCTTGAACTTTTTGAGCAAATAACTCCCTGCTCTCTTGTTCGCTTTCGGCAATATTGGCCAACGCCTTCTCTCTAAGCTTTTGAACTGCGCTATCAACATAACCACGAGAGTTTGCCTTTTTTACAATCTGCTGAATATCAGAATCGCTTGCGCCATTTTTTCTAGCATCTTCAACCATCTGTTGAATCTCGCTTTCACTATAAGCGCGTGACATAAACTCGTTAATAAGGTCATTCTTAGTGTTATCCAGGTAACGTCTGCCTTCGCCGGCGCCCAATTTCCATTCCTTAATATCGTCTTTACGATTATCAATATCTTTAATTCTATAATCCGCAGCATGTTTTTGTGCAGTTAAATCAATGATATTTTGCTGATATTGCTTAGCCGCATTAATAGCGTGTTTTTGAATCTCTTCTTCTGGTGTAAACTTAGCTTCTGTTCCACTAATAACAGTGTCGAAACTATTGACAAACCCTTCAACACTTGCAATACGACTCTGTATGGCTTGAAGGTCTTTCGTCAAAGAAGACAATAGCTTTGGATTCTTGCCAGTTTTTTTCAAACTTGCAATATTATCCTGCAATTGCTTTTCATCAAATTTCAAATCATCATAACCCATATCGGATAATACTTTTTGTCGATATTGTTCTAATAAGTTATTTGATTTGGTTTTACTACCAGATATCAAAGATCTTGTTTTTTCAAGATCTTGCTTTTTATCTTCGATACCTTTTACATCGGAACCATCGGCCGTTAAACTCTGTATTTCTGCTACCAGAATCTTTTCCTTTTCTTCCAAAGCTAGAAGCTTTTTGTATGTTTTCAAGCGTTGCAACAAGAGGTTGTGTCCTTCCTTCTCCGTTGTTAAACGTGCTTGCTCATTCTTAATTCGCTGAATATGATACTTTTCAGTTTCAACATCATTTTTTGCACTTGTTAATGCAGTAGCTCGCGCACCAGCAACATCATCGTGTTCATATACATACGACTTTATCAAGCCGGCAATATCATTGCTCTGTTTTTCGGTAAGAATCTGCTTTTTACCGCCGTGCTTGTTCGTAAGAGCGTCATACTCTGTCTCCGTGTTTTTAAACGATGTTAAAATATTTTGCAAACGACCAACTAAAGTATTGCGCACATCTTCGGATAAACTCTTATCCTTTAGCTGTGATGCTATCTGCTTGGCTTCCTTATATAAGTCCTTAATTTGTTTTTCGAACTGACCTCGAATCTCTTTGACTGCATTATCTATTTCTGCCTTGGCCTCGGGCATCCGAGACGCCTCTGATTTTGCCCACTCTGTTAATAATCCTTGTTTTGAACTCTTTTGTTCTGTAAGAGATTCAATACTACCAGCAAGTGCGCCCCTGGTTTTAGTGGGGTCAGAAACATAATCTTCTAATATTTTTTTATACTCTGCACTACCCTTCCAGTCCTTAAGTCGCTGTTTTGCGTCGTCAACTGTCATTCCATCAATAAACGCTAATTGACGTTGCAATTTATATCTTTCTTGAACAATGTCGTTGATTTCACCATAAATCTTTGCGGCATCTTTATAGGGTACAAGTCCAGTCTTATCTAAGTCCTTATTGACTTCGGCCAGCTCTTTCTCCTTACGCTCCTTGGCCTTTTTGTCATCGTCACTGAGCATATCTTTAGCGCTATATGCATCAATTTCGCTAGCAAGCTTATCTGCTTTGGATTGTAACAACAAAAACGATTTGATTACATCGGGCATTGGAATGTCTTGATGTAACCCAAGCAATTGTTCCACGATTTTATCAGCCTGCGCACTGTCATTTCCTATCGCTGCCGCTCTTAGGGCCTTTGCCATACCAAATACATCTTTATTGTTACTATGTATCTCCTTATCGCCAGACTTGAAAGCATCAACAACTCTTTGCGCTTCTTGGCGCGCCTCATCACTTTTTGTAACGGGTTCGACGATTGATTTTAATAAATCCAAAGAGGATATACGTTTCTCAACATCTTTTGTGTCAATTTCTGATACCGAAACAGCTACTTCTGAAGCACGTCTCTCAGCATCTGAAACTTTCTGCTCCAACCGAACAAGATTTGCATTTAATTCCGCCAATTTCGCCTCGCCCTTTTGTAATTCCGCTTGGTTTTTCTTAATCTTTTGACTTGCATCGGCAATCGCATTATCTACGTCTACTTCAACAGCATCAGCAGCTATTTCTGATTTTGGACGGAATTCATCAACGTGTATTTCATTATCCAGAATGCTCGATGTATTTGATAAGAAGCTTGGCGGCATTGCTGTCAAATATGGAGCACGTTCAGACGCTTGTGCCTGTCCCCAAATCATGCGCTGTTCTTCTCTCAACGCCTTACGCCAATTCTTCTCTCTACGAGCACTAGACCCAACCATAGACTTATCGAATGCTTTGCTCTCTAAGTAATTATACACTTCGGCGCCAGTAATATCGCCTTTAGGTAAGTGCATAATATCATACAGCTCTTTTATAGGATGTTGACGATTCTTGATTGTTACCTGCCCTTTGAAATCACCAAAGATAAGATTGAGCGCTTCAACAATACCCTTGGTTTCTGCCTTAAATGCATTGTGATATTCTTTGAATTTAGCAATAGCTTCCTCGTCTTTGCTATCTCCAAGTTCCTCTCTGGCAATTTTTAATTGCTCTAAGGCATCGGTATCCATACCTTGCAATGCTACGAGATCAATAGCTTTTTGAATACTGTGTACAGATGGTATTTTTTTGCCGCGAACGGAATTCATTGCAATCGATGCTCTACCAGCACCAATCGCATCATTAGCAACGCTCATACTGAGCTGTTTCTTAATCCACTCATCATAACCCATCTGTTGGATTTGAGACATATCTAGTACTTCTTTGAAATCTTCAAAAAGTAAGTTAATATTTTTACCTTTGCCTTTGGTTGTGTTGATGCCAGACCTTTTAATCAGCTGATCAAAAGCATCCGCAAAAGCAGCACCACTTGCGGAGCCATCTTTTGCCTGTGTAAACAGGGCATCTTGCAACATTTGTTTGATTAATGTTTCTTGTTCTTTCGAATGCGCTCCGGTAATCTCAGACCATTTAATGCCCTTGCCCTCTAACCAGCTTGCAACTGCAGCAGCACCTTTAGTAGGCTTCTTAATTGTCGTAGTACCATCATTATTGATAATAGACTTTTCTTTTGTTAAATCTGCAAAATCAATTAAAGTGCTTACCAGCTTATCAACGTGTGCTGGCACCTCATCAATGGTTTTGACATACTTCTTCTCTTGCGCTGGCGCGTTAGCCATAATTTCGGCTAAACGCTCTCTCGCTTGCGTTTCTGCTTGTTGTGCTGCAACGAGACGTTCTTTAGCATCTATCTCGTCAAACAGCAACGCACCATAAACATCTGGCGTGTGTATTTCTGTACTAGCACGCTTAATTGTAGCGGCAGCCAAGTTCTGTGCATCAATAGCGGCAGCTCGCGAGTCTAGCATGCCTTTCTTTCCATATATCGACTCTGCTTTTTTTGCCGCATCAGCCGAAATAACGGCGCCAGTCAATTCTTTTGTTGCTCTAGCAAACGCCGCAGCCTCTTGGGCACTTGCATTCGTTGCATCTCTTGCCTCAGCTTCTGCCTTAGCTCTTTCTTTTATAGCTCTTTGCAACGCAATCTCTGCTTTTGCTCTCTCAACCTCATAGTCATAAGATTCGTCTTTCTCTTCTACGACAACCTCTGGCTCTTGTTCAGGCTCTGGAATTGATTGTTCGAAGCTAGGCATCGGAGCACCAGTCAGAACGGAGTTAACAATAGAACCTATCATTGGTCCAAGAGTTCTTGGATCTATAGTTGCTACTCCACCACCACCGCCAATGGAAATACCTTCTTTATCAAGAACATTTTTTACTTGCTCAGCCAAACCCTTGGTATTAATTGCAATATTAACAGGATGATTCTCAAAATACTGGTCAATTTCTTCATATAAGTCTTTTCCAGGATTAACACCTTTGAAATCAAATACAAGCTCACTGCCAGAAATACTCATTAACTTAATCATCTTAGCGCGCCACTCTTGAGTTGATGCTAACACTCTAGCCTGTCTTGCGCCTATTGTCGCAAACTTAATATTATTTTTATACCAATCATTTGTAATCGTTTCTGCAGCAGCAGTGTCTTTTTCCATCGTATCTACCAACGTCTGGTAATAGTCAATGGCTTCGCCGTATTTCTTAATAATCGGATCAATTTGGTTCATTTGTCTGCTAAATGAACTATCCTGTGGATTATCTCTTTGTTCGTGTTGTGCCTTCAGCGCGTCATACGTATCTTGCTGCTCCTTTTGTGCTGCTTTAAGAGCAGTTATCTCGCGCAGTATGTCTGTTTTCACTTGTTCCATACGCGCTAATTTTTGTTCAAGATTTTGCTCTACAACATCATTTTCTGCTCCGTTTGTCTCTTCGGATGTTTTAACTTCTTCAACGACACCAACAAGTTTAACAGGTCTAATCGTTGAGGGATTAATAATTTCTGGTTCGATTTTAATTTTATCAAAAGAACTAGAAACAGAATTCAATTGTTTAACGAAATCATTAACTCTAGGTACAAATGTTTTATATTCTGGCAGAGTTAAGTCTAATTGAATTTTTGTAACCTTATCGAGAGCCTTTTTCAAGTCTTTCTGAAATTCGTCGACTAAAACACTGGCTCTTTTTAAATCCTTGTTAAATCTATCTGAGAAAACATTTTCGTCGCTAGCAAGGTCTTTGAATATAGACAAGATTGTTTTTTGTAACTCATCGGCTGTACGGTGAGTTGTTTTAGAACCAAACAACGACTTTTTGCCGGTTGCCGTGATTTGTTCGTCAATATCCATCAATACCAATGAATACTCGACAGCAGAATCCTTGGCCTCATTTAATGACTTTCGAGCTGTTGCGTCCATTGGAGATGTGTTTACTTTTTCGGCATATTTCTTTATCCGCTTTTCCGCCTCGTCTAAAAACCCTAAAACGTCCTTAAATTCTTGCTCCAAATCATCGGTGTTATATTCAAACGACAGTTCTTCTCCGCGTATCAGCTCAAAAATTTCTTTTAATTGGTCTCTGGTGTGTTTCGATTTAGTAACCGTGGCGTCATATGCCTTGTTCAAGTCTGTCATAACGCTAACAGTTTCTTTTCCGCCTTTAGCAATTTTGCCTAAATCTTGCGCTACTCCTGCAAACTGAGCAGGGTTAAAAGACTGATATGTGCTCTTAAATTCATTAAAAGATGCTGTAAGCGTATTTAATCCAGTCTGTAACACAGCAATATTCTGCGCTAACGATCCAATAGAATTTCGCATCTCGGTAAATTTTTCGTACATTTTACCGCCTTGCTTAGCCCAGTCAGACATGACATTTTGGCCAGCATTCATCTTATCAAAGAAGCCCTCTGCAAACTCCATTGCTTCTTTTAATTTTGTGGTATCAACTCCAAATTCAACTGGCCTACCGCTTGATAAATTTTGAGTGACAGCCTTACCAATTCTTGTCGCTTCAGCCTCAATATCACCAAAGAGGGCAGACATTTGACTTCTCAATTTTTGTAGTTCGCGCGGCTTCAATAAATCTCCGGCCATTAATTTTTTATATTCAGTTGTATCAGGTAATATTCGAATAATATAATCAACGCTATTACTTGCCATAATGCATCACCCTCCTTATTTATTTTTATACTTTTTGTAAGCAGCTTGATAGTGCTTATCGAACCTAGATTTATATGAATTTAAATAATCTCGTAGTACCATATCGGCGTGTGGTTCTGTAAACTCGGTTACCGCACTGCGCGCACTACCATTACCGTGCTGGCCAAATAGGAAATTTTCAGCGATATCCCACTCGGTGAAGTTTTTGCCCATTACGCTATGGTGCATTTTATCTTCAAAATATCCAGGATCAAATAGAACTCCCGCCTGATAACCAACGCCACCATCAAGTTGTTTACATACCCCAATTGCAGGCTCTTTGCTTTCGCTTAATGCTTTTATTGCAGTTTTAAGGCTGACATCGTCACTATTAAGTCGTTTACGTTCATTTGATGTTTTTTTTATAAATTTACCGTCTTTCCCTTGTTTCGGCCTGGAAAGATCATCAGTTCTGATATAAACTTCTGGACGATAGTCTGCATAATACATGTCTATCAGTCTATAGGTTACACCAACCATATCTCCTTGTATTTTTTTTGCTACTTCTCGCATAATTTTATCAATCTTATGCCGTTCATTGGACAAAATCCAATCTGCAAAAGCATTAAGGTCTTTCATAATAACTCCTCCAATTTAAATTACTTGATGGGCAACTTACTAATTACCCCCATGATTTTATCTATATCTATCTGACTTAAATCCAATTCCCAATCTTCAACCTTATCAGAAAGCACATCGGCAAAATTTCCAACGTAGCCAAGAATTTCCTGCAGCGCCTTATCAAACACCGCGGCCACGTTGTTATTATTTGCGTCAATGTCTGCCATCATCATATTGAGAAGGTTATTGCAAACTTCATATTCACTTCCAATAACGTTCAAAATTTCATTCAGCAAACCACTCTGACAAAGCATATCGTACTGGTCAATTGCATCCAAGTCGTCTGTATTTTCAAACGTCAAATTTGTATATTTACTAATAATCGAAATCGTAAAAAGCAAATAGCGGCTTACGCTGTCCACCTCAACGATGCTACCTACGTTCTTGCAAGCGCCGTCAAGCACCTTTGCGCACATTTCGCGCTTCTCTACGAACGGAACGTAGGGTTTAACCTCCAACGTATTGCGAATATATTCTTCAACGGCGTTGGGTTTATAAGTTGTGTTTTGAACACCTTTTGATTTTTCAATAAATTCTTTAACTGTAATCTTCATAATAAATTGTCTCCTTTTAATCCATAATTATTTTGTATTGTTATAACATTTTCTGCGCCGCAAGATTAATGCAGATCGCCTCTGATTCGTCTTCGGACTCAATATTAAAACCAAGCCCTTTAATATATTCTGTCGCTTGCTTCTTTAAATCATCTCGCTTTGTTTTGCTTCCTTGGACAAAACCTAGCGTTTTACGCCATTGACTTGGGTGATATATATGAATTGGTATATGCTTATTCGCGCAGTACATGATTATGCCTCCTTGCAGACGCGCTAAATCCACAACTGTCTTTACGCTATTTTGGTTTTGAATATCCTCTATTACGACTGCATCCACTTTGCTTTCCTTAATCTTTGCGCATATCGCTAAAGCCATCGCTGGCACTCGGTCTGCAATTGGCACATCTTTACTCTTCTTAATAACACCGCTATCAACGTATTGTTCATCTTCGAACAAGGCCCATCCAGCAATTATCGAAGCTTGATCGAAACTTAAGATGCGCATAATAACACCTCCTCTTCGGTGGCTAATCTCCAATGTAAACCACCAGCAGTTTTTCTGCCACTACCTGGAATACATGCTCTTTTAACATTTTTTATGCCAAGTTCAACTTCAACCGTATAGGCACAATCATACACAACCCCAGTTTCAATACATACAAAAGCTTCTTTTCTATGTGCTTTTCCCATTTTTTCTGCGCTCTCCTTACTCATTGCTTTTCCTCGATGAGCATTGCCAATCTTAACTCTCGTTTCTTCGGATACTTGATGTCCTTTATGGCCCTCACTAATACGACGCTTGGTTTCATCGGACGCTCTTTTACCTTTATGGCTTTCACTAAGTTTATTGCGCCACTCATCTCCTCGGTTTGGACTATGTTCAAATGCAATACATAAATTTTGTTTATGTTCGTCAGAAAATGATTTCCCCTTATTTGGACCCTCCTTGCCTTTATGAGCATCGCTCAATCGCGCTCGAGTTTCTTCTGAAACAATACGGCCTACACATCCGTCGTCTCCTCCGCTGCTAATATTATATCCATAGTTTCTATTTTGCGTCTTAAATAATAAAATTAATTGCTTTTCGTATTTACAGGCATCTGATTTGTTAACATCTTTGAATACTATGATATGTTCAAAATTATCCCAACCATATTTTTCAATGGCCCTTGCAAAGGCCGGTTGTGTATATTCTCCATATTTGTTTTTCTTTAAATAACCCAAACCATTTTGCCACCTATCTTCAACATCCTGACACGTTATCCCAATGTATGCCTTATTATTTATTTTATTGGTATGCATATACACCGTATATTTCCGCTCATCCATACCCTACCTCCATTTAAAAAGGGGCAGAATTACTCTGCCCCGTCCTTTGCTTTGCAATAATTTTGTTGTATTTTTAACTCGTCTTCGAGTTCAACAACCTTTTTCTTTAAGTCTTGTATTTCTTTAACGCAAAGTGCGATAAATTCACTATATCGCAAACCGCAGTCCTTTTCGAATTGTACAAACGCTGCAAAGTCTTGGGTTGTCAATCCAGACTCCTCAACAGCCTGCTCAACGTCTTGCGCTATAAAACCAGTATGATATCTATCCGACGTTCCGTCATTATACTTAAAGCGAACCGGCGTTAAATTATCAAATAAGGTTGTGTATTTGTCGCTCAAAACTTCTATGTCGTGTTTTAATGCTTTATCCGACGTTGTAATTTCCGCAGAATTTAACCTCCACGTACCTTTCAAATTTCCAGTGCCGTATAAACAATTAACGTGAAAACCATCATTATCTGCCACTATTGTTCCACAACTCACAATGCCATCTTTGCTGGAGTAAGATGAGTTTAAACAGGTGGCCTCAATATCACCTTTAATATTTACGTTTGTGGCTGTAATCATACCATCGTGTGTAACTTTAAAAAATGCACTATCTATCAGATATGGCTCTTGGGAAGACACCTGAACTCCATATGTATCTGTATATCTCCAATATTTTGATGTATCAGATGGTTGAGTGTTGCTATACCAATACACTGGACAATTAGAGTAATTCCAAGTGCTATCCCAAAAGTCGGGCTTACTTGTGGCTTCACAATAAATTTGTAAATTGTTACAATATTGAAATGCAGTAGCGCCAATAAAAACAACGCCGGCAGGAATGACAATATTCTTCAATGAAGCACAACTATTAAACGCATCTTGGTTAATAGATGTAATACTTTTTGGAAGTGTTATATTTGTTAGTGAGTCACACCATTTAAAGGCACTACCTTGAATTATTGATATCGAGTTCGGAATAATAATTCTTTTCAATGCCGTATACTCTTGAAATGCCTGTTGCCCTATAATCGTCACAGGATACCCATTATATCTATCAGGAATAACAATGTCTGTAACCTTATCTTTACTTATCCCATCACCTTTTACGATATAATACGTATAAGAACCATTATATTGTTTTGTATAACTCAACCCTCCAAGGACAACGTCATTGTTTATACTATCGTCGCTCCATAAACGAGCGCCACCAGGTTGATAATTTGAACTTTGAATGACGTCTGTTGTCAATTCTCCGGTTATGCACGCCACATCTATTTCTACATCGCCAGCATCACTATCAGCCATGAATATAGTCTTATCGCCATTTTTTACTTCGATATAAGTGGCCTTCAACTCTCCGGTAGTAATCTGACTAGCATCTAATTCGATAGCTTTTACAATATCAGCGTTTAATGTTCCAGTTGTAATTTGAGATGCGTCAAGCTTACCAATATAACCTACATCAGCACCAAATGTTCCAGTTGTAATTTGAGATGCGTCAATTGTTCCAGTTTTTATAATCCCGCCATTGATAGACGTAATGCCACCATTTTCATCTGTATTAATAAACGTGGAGTACCCACTAAAATTAATTTTATCTGCGCTAACAGCATATTCCCCAGAAGCAAAATCAATACGGTCTGCATTTAATTTAATCTCGCTATCACCATCCGCATTCACAGCAGCCATAATGCTAGCCGTATTAACTTGGAAAAAATTTACACCATCGTAATATAGTATTACTTGCTTAACCCAAGAGTCACCATCCCACTTGTATACATCATATGGCGCTCTCTCACCAACACAATAATACGCGTCAGCATCATCGGGAACAGGTGGCAACTCTTCAAAAGTAGCAACTGTCATTGCTGGTTTCACACCTTCCAACTCGGTAACTACGGACGCAACCATTGCAGTTCTTGCGCCATCGGCATCCAACTTCGTTTGCATAGCCGCCATATCACCCTTAGCATTAGTTATCTCCATCGAAGTCTCATTTGCCGATTTGCGCAAATAATTCACAGCGCGACTAAAACCATTCTTTTCTGCCGAGGTAACCACATATGGCTCGCCGCCATTATAGTATAATACGTCGCCTTTTTTTGCATAGATTGTACCATCGCCCAGCGCTATATCCGCCTCTGCGACCAAATAAGGAACGGTTTCACTAACTTGATAATATGTCGATGAAAACACAACGGCATTTGATGTGGACGCGTTCCACTTCTCTCCGTCCCAAGTGTAATAATATTGTCTATAAAATTTTTGTGGCTCGCTATAGCCGTCATACACTTCCTCGTAATAAGGAACTACAGTTGGAATATGCACTTGCCCAGCTGTTAATGCCGCCTTTGCTTGCTCCCACGTAAGGCCATACGCTTGCGAATATTCACCAATGCTATAATCGGCGATTTGATAATCCAATGCTTGTATCTCTTTCTGAACTTGAGTTACGCTCGCAACCGCTTGATTGGCGGCGTCTACCGCTTCCGATCTCATTGATAACGCAGTTGCATTTGCATATTCGGCTTTTGTCACAGCATCACTAATCGCACCCTGTAAATCGGAAACTGCACCGTTTAAATCCTCTACTTTATCAAGTGCATCTTGAACGTTACTTGTATTTTCTTTCATCTGCGACTGATTGGCCTGGGCAAGGTCATAAGCATCTTGCGCAAGCGTTGTTAATGAGCCGATATTCGTTTCTGCCGTAGTCATACGCGTGCTTAAATCTGCGGCAGTATCAGCCAGCTCCTTCGCAAACGTAGATGGCGCAGCCAAAGAAATGACCGCACACGCAACGCCATAGTTATCACGCAACGCAGTGACGAGATACCCATACTTGCCATCAGATTTTTTTGCTTTACCGGACGCGTTGGGCACAACATAATCGCCAATAGTAACATTTAATTCTCGTTGCACGGCCACAACGCCAGAAGTGGTCACAAGCCCATATTTATATATTTCATTGTCGTTCTTTTGTTTAAGCGCAGCATCATTGGCTTTGCGCACCAAATTATATGGTTGGCCACCAATCAAACCAGCCTCAGAAACCGTTACGCCAACTACATCACTGTCTGCATCACAAGGCTTAATTCTTACGGCTCCATTTTCATCTTGTAAAGTTGTAACGAACAGACCGCTACGATCTTCACCTTTCGGATTTTCGTCATACCACTTATAATAATCGGCTTGCAACTTGCCGTCTGAATAAACAGTCTGGAGTGACTCTATCGCATCAAGTTTTGCCTCTAGTCCGGTAATTGCAGATATTTCATGCTGTTCAGGGTCGTTTCTGCCGCCTAAATTGCTGTGCACGGCACCGCTGCCACTGTATGTCCCAACAGATTCTGCTACAACTATTTCTTCAATCAATTCTACTTCATCTTCTAATATAATAATTTCTTCATTCATGTATAACCACCCCCATTAAGTCGCAATGTACCCGCCATCAAGAATCACCCAGTTTTCACTGTCGACATTAGGTTGTATCAGGTCGTCGCCTAATAGGTCATCGTTAATAGGATACACCGTAATTAATTGCGGGCGACATCCAATTATTTTTCCGCCCGATGACAGTTTTGCGCGGAATTGCATTTTTGCTTTATGTCTATCTGAGAATCTCATAGTTTCTTCTGCCGTCAAAACAACGTGCAACTCCTTGGCGTAATATGCCTCATTAACAAAAGTAAGTGTAGTCATGCCGTCTGTGTTATCGATCACAGTCGTTGTCATAACAGATTCGCCAGTAATCATACTTGTAGTATTGGCATCATATTTCAATGTCGTGCCGGCGCTAATAACTTGCGTGGCCGTAAAACTACGTGACACGCTTCCAACCGTAAAACAACACGTTTCATTTGCTGCAATATCTCTTGATAATTCGCATATATAAATATTTGAAATAATACAATGGGCAAGCCTCTTCGTAATCGGCAAAGGCGCGGTCCATGTGCCCTTGTTGCCATCTTGCCACCATTTTATAGTCACCCATTCGAGCTCGCCCATTGTATATGGCAACTTAATTGTAAATGGTGCAGTTGTACCTCTAATCATATTGTTTCCTCCTTTATAGAATCGTGGCTACAACCACGTTATTTACAATGGTAAGTTGACCATTGTAATAAGTTCTTTATATTTAATTACACATCCGTTTCTTGTGTGTTTTCCTCTTCTAAAATTTCTTCCTCTATCTCGTCCACAATGCCAAGCTGTGGATATACTATTTGTGATTTGATTTTCATAGGATTTACCTCTTAATTTGAATCACCGCCGTGAGTTACGGAATAATTATAGTTTGCAGTGATAATATTGAAAGCAGAATCTCCAACACGATTCGGTACAGTATCAACATATTTATATATTTGACCACTATCATTGACCATCCAGCCACCCGTATTATACCCACTCTCAACCCATTCGCCCCAAGTCATACCTTCTTCGGCGTGGTAGGTTGTACCATCAATAGTAAACTCAATGCTTGGGCTCACAGTATTATAAGATATTAGTTTGTAAATAGCGGTTTGGGATATAACATCATCAGCAAGAACATAATTACCCCCATAGCTATCGTAATAAAGATAATACGAACCACTCCCAAGAATGCGGTTATTACTATCTATCGACAAAGAACTACCTTGAAATATGAAGTCAGTGCTTTCTATCCATTCTCTCCAAGTTTGTCCGCTCGATATTGTTAATGATAAAGTTTCTTCATAATAGTATCCTTTCTCTGCATATACTGGTACTTGAATTGTAAATGTTTCGGTTTGCACAACATAACTAACCGCATTACTTGCAGGACTGTCCGCATAGCCGCTTGCCCTTGCTTTTACTGTGATTTCGTGCGTTCCTGCGGAAAGGTTCAGCGTAGATAAATCAAATGTTTTGGTTATTTTCGGTTTTTCTTCTTCGACTATGTAAAGCGTTAAATACTGTTTTATGTCCTCATTTGGCGTATCTTTGCCGAACGTAAAAGTAGTTCCCACAGGGTATGCTGCTTCCGTTGCATTTGCATATGTCGCAACGCCTTTAAAAATACCGTTACCCGAATATGTGTACACAGTACCTTTTTGGTCGGATATAATGCTTTCAGCGGTGACTTGAAGCGTTGTTATATCGTCACCACAATCGGTATTATTCTTCAATATTGTATTTCCGTCATTGGTATAAATTGTTAAAAAGTTTTCGCCTTTCTCACCTGCCATAATTTACCTCCTTATATAGGCTCTTTGAACGAGCCATATGTGTGATTTGCCTCGATAATATCTGAGGGTTTAACCTTATATTCATCAGACAATAAATCAGGAGTTTCGCACACATATCTTACATATGTATGGGTAATTTGTTGAACTTGATTATTGTTGACCACGTAACCATCCGTATTATACTCACTCGTAACCCATTGCCCCCAAGTCATACTGCTTTCAGCTTGATATTGCGTTCCGTCAATCGTAAAGGATATAAGGCTCGATACCGTAGCCATTTCCACACCATCAATAAATATCACAAACTCTTTCGTGTTTTCGTCCGTTGCGGTCATTGTTAAGGTATCGCCGTCAAGGGATATTGTCGGGGCGGTGAGCTGTTCTTGCTCGGTTTTCGCTTGCCACACCGCTGTACCACCTATGGAGAACGAAACTGCTTTCCCATCAGGTATTGTTAGACCTATTAGCTTTAAAAAATCCATACAATCACCCCGTCACTGCTTTGACATACACTTGCTTTGTCACTGTACTACCATCTTCTAATGTAAACACCCATTCTTCTAAAACCACATCTTCCGATGTAGCCCACTCGCCGTTGACAACCTGCAAAAATTTACAGTTGTCTTCGGCTGTTACGTCAGGCAAATCGCTACCAATATTTGCAACAACATTGTTTACGTATTCTTCGCTTGCTAATCCTGCCGTACTCGGAATTGTAGGCTTATCTGTTAAGTCGTTATAACTTCCTGAAATTGCAACTGTAGTAAGTGCGGGTTTTTCAGTTATTTCTTCATACGAATAGGTTGGTTTGGTTTCTGCTTTTGCCCAATCAGGCACAGTGGGATCAGTCTCTGTATACTCCGTCAAAAATCCACTATCGTTTTCAAGTTCGCTTAATTTCGGAGGATTCTGTTGCTTCGCCCAAGCAGGTACAGTCGGGTCGGCCTCTTCGATAATACCTGTATCGCCACCCTCAAACGCATATTCTGCAACTATTGTTCTAACATCGTCTTCTGTTAAAATATCTGGTTTATTTTTAATAAAATCGGCCTTTGCCTCATCTGTCTGATTCCAATCTGGACGTGGATTCGGTGTTGCCGTAGTATTTCCAATAATCTTGCCCATTCATCATCACCTCCATAATTTTCTTTGTAATAAAATATTGTTATAATTTTGTTCTTTAATATACTATTTGTGATTTGATTTTCATAGGGTTTGCCTCTTATTTGCCTAAATCATAGTTATCAGCAACAATCGGTTGTCCAAGTTCACCGCAGTTCACCGAAAGACTTGTGTTGGATTTTGGAGAAAGCCTCTTAATTCCGTTATAAGGGTCAGTATATATAATATAACCACCAGTGTTATAACTGCTTGCAACCCACTGCTCCCAAGTCATACCGACATCAGCGTAATAGGTTGTACCTGCAATCGTGAAAGTAAATGTTTGCTGTACCGCATTCGCAACAAAACAATCATAAAACTCTTTGGAAACTGTCTGCACACCGTCAAAGGTTATGGTGCGATAGGCTTCTTCTATCCAATTGTCGTTATAGAAATCATACGCGACTTCTTCGTCACCATACATGAGTACTTCCGAGTCCAAATCTACATGTATATAATCGTACAGTATTCCGTCTGATATAAACGATACCACTGCTCCTTCCAAATCATCACTAATCTTTTCATGAAAATACCAAGTACCGCTTACGGAAGCAGTTTCTTCTTCTGGTTCATCTGGCACAACAGGAACATCAGGCTCATCTGGAGTGTCAGGTTCGGTAGGTATATCTGGTTCTTCAGGAACATTAGGAACCTGCACTTCAGCAGTAACCTCCGTAATTGTTACTTGTATGTTTTCATATGTATTTTGAGGCATCTCTCCGACTGCGTGCACTGTAACGGTTGTGATGCCATCAACGGTGTCTGTTACTGCCGTAAAGGATACGTCTTTACTATTGAATGCTGACAACATTGCAGGGCTAAGCTGAATATCAACTTTGCTATTTGGTGTAATAGTATAATTTTTCACTTCAACAACCTGTGTATAGCCAATAAGATTATTAGAATCATCATACTCCTCTTTCCAATACTCGGCTCCACCAAGCAAATTAATTGTAGCTGGTGTAGGCAAAATAAAACTATCAACGCTCATATATGGTAGTTCACTATATGGAGTTCTGCCGTCTCCTATTTTCAATCGCGGCACTCCGTTATCAAATTCGACAACAAGTTCTCCGTCTAAAGGCTTAGATTCTATTGGATGTGTACGCTCATAGTCTTGCCATTGTTCTTTAGTTCCACGTCTTAATTGTGTTATATATCTAGCCATTTCTATCCTCCTTTTAATCTTTATTTATATGCTCGGGACTTGCCCGTTGTTTTCAAAGTTAGGGCCCGCCCCGTGATGAGGCGAGCCGATTTGTATGAACTAATAATATTTAATTATATCTCTGTTATAGTATCAGTAATATGCAACATGTCTGAAAATTTTTCTGCTGCTATTTGTCCTGCTTTGACGGTATAAATATTTACATCACTTCCATCATAATAACATTCTAAAATAGTTTTTCCATTTGATTTCGCTATAATTGCTTGCTTAACTGCTGATTCTAGATATAGCATGTCATCTATGATAAAAGGATCTAAGCTAAATATTTCTATATTTAATTCATTTCCATCGCTAACAGTATGTTTATATATTTTTGTACCTTTATTTGTATCAACATATTGCTTATTAGCTACTTCATTATTATTTGTTGGAGCACTCACCTCAAAAATGCCATTTGCATCTCTAAATACTAAAGAATTTGCTACTCCTGCTGCTGTTATAGGGTACATCTCTTGAGTTCCAGTCGTATCTACACCATAGACCTTATTATAACTGCTTACAGAAGTATCTTTCTTCACATATTCACTCAAATCTACCTTATCACCGCCATCAACAAACTTATTTCCCTCGGTGCTCCACTTAACATAATGCCCATCGGCAAACTCACTACTATCAGCTCTTAATGCAATAGGTAGGCCTTCATTGCTATCAAATGCAAAGTTATTATTTTCATCAACCGTACCTTTACCTAACTTATAGGCATCGCCCTCATAGGCAAGTCCGTAAGTAACTTCATCATTTTTTACAACAAGTGCAGAAAGTGCAGAATCAGTTTCACCTTCAACAGTCAAAGTACCTGTAATAGTGCCGCCTGTTTTATCAAGCTTTTTAGCCAATCCATTGTTTACATAAGCCTTTGTTGCGGCTTCAGTAGGATTCTCCATTATACTGTAACTTTGAGTAATTTCTACAATCGCACCATCGGCAGTGTTATCAATGTCGCCTACATTGACCATTTCCGACCCTTTATCCCAAGCGGTATAGTATTTTGGTGCGTTGATTTTTTCAACAGTAGGCTCGGCAAGTTCATAAGCTATGGTTAAAGGATTGTCATTGAAATATGCGATAAATTCCTCGTCCGTGCTTGCAAGACTTAAAGGTAAGTAAATACGAGCATATTGTCTATTCCTTGAACCAATAGCGAAACACTTAATAGCTTGCTTTATCGAATTTACCCCATCCATTGCATAAGAATAGTATCCGACTTTTTGCTCAAAACCGCCACCTGCAATCGCAGGTACTCTCTCGGTATACTCTACTTGTAGTTGAGGTTTACTCAACATAACGGTTTTTGCGATTGCATATGTTCCAACCAAAGCCAATTCCGAAGTAAAGCTATTTCCCGTAATAGTTATTGTTTCCGTCTTTTTTGTAACCTCGCCCGTCTGTGGATTAAGACTATCCCATTCGGCAAGTTCGAGCGTTTCAGGAAGTTGCCAAGTTTCTTCCGTGTATTCGGTATAGGGTAATGCCGTTTCGCCGTAGTTCATCATCATATCTTTGATATATAGTATGGTAGTGCTGAATACTCGAATTTCTACGCCGACTACATCCTTTGACGGTGTTCGTGCCACCGCGATTTTTCTTTCAAAAGAATGATTTCCATTATCCGAAAAACCTAATAAAGAATTTGAATACGTACCGTCCGCATAGAGAAAAAGCCAATATGTATCAAGGTATAATTCACTGGCTAAATCTACGGATAATCGAACAGTTTCTCCTGCCTTGCAATAAAACGGGAGAAGTGCCGTACCTTTTGTCAGTTTTATGCAATCATACCCCTCGAAAGTAGCTTTTGAAATGCCCGTTTTCCCTATCAAAAGGTTTTGATTGATAAGGTTGCTCCCCGTACTCTTTATGCTGTCAATAAATGCGTGTTTCAAACCTGTGAAATATGGTTGAAAAGGAAGTGCGGTAGAACCTTCATTTAACATAGGCGTGCAAGTTAGGTTATATTCCGTATTAGTGGCGCCACAATACATATTTACTCTTAAATACTGTCCATCGGCATATAAATCTTCTGTCACAGTAAACGTAGCCCCCTGGCCATGATCAGTTGCCAAATTTTTCACCAAAGTGCCGCCTTTATAAACCTGAACATGCCCGTTAAAGTGGCTATAACTACTTGCATGTAAATGGTAGGTATATGTCTTGCCAATTTGAAGAGTCGGAAGATTAGATTTGTAATCTGCCGCCGAAGAACCTGTAGTTCCGCTTACGGTAATCACACCATTCTCAGCGGTAAAAGTTACACCTCCGTTTGTACCTGTAGTAAAGGATACCAAATTCTCACATTTCACAGTATCACCGCTAACCTTCTCAACCGTAGCCATACTACCATCAACAACAGTTAAACCTGTGGTATCTGCATTTGCGGTTTGTCTTAATGTGTAAGTATCTGTGACCGTTGCCGTATCTGGGGTAGTAGGTGAGTTTGGAAGGGTTAGGGAACCATGAACTTTAAGATTGGCATCTATTTCCGCAAACCCGTCTACATATAAACTTTCTATATCTGCCCCATCGGCACTAAAAACCTCAGCATATAAGTCACCTTCTATCATTAAATTGCCTTCTATTCTTTTTGTACCCATAGTTATATCCTCCTTGTTTCTTTATAAGATTGATAAGCTAAATCTCTTTGTTCTTTTGTTAGCGTAAAATTGCCATTCTCGATATAACTATTGAATATAATTTCTTCATACTTATGCCTATCATCGAGTTTTTTAAGAAGCGGCGACAGTCTCTTTAAGTCTGCTATAGAGAGACCGATTGCCGCGTTAAATTCTGGCACGAGAAATTTTCCAATAACCATGCCTAAATCGCTTTTTAGTGCCCAATCAATATATTTCTCTTTGGAAGAGTGCCGCTTCATTTGAAAGAGGCACTTTCCTTGTCCAGTGATTTGACGGACTTGAGAGAATTCATTTGTGTCTATAATTTGAATTTCATCAATATCTTTTGAGTCAAAGTCTTCATAATCGGAAAAAAAGTAGGTTGAACCAATTAAAATTTTATTCATACTGTTTTTCTCCTTTAGTTTAAAAGAATATGTGTTGTATTCGCAGGTTCGTAAATTTCTGGACGAATTTCATTAAATTCAGTACGAGTTATGTAAATTTGACGAGGTTTGCTTTCACTACCCTTAACACCAGAAGTAATAGTAATATATTGAAGCCAATAGTCATCGCCTCCAGGCTCATCTGTCATTAATTCAATATAACTACAGCTATCTGCAAAGGTAACGTAGTGAACATAGTCTAAAGGTTCTATACCTGCACAGTCATACTTAAATACATTATGATGACAATTAATTCCAAAAGTGTTGCTACTACAATCGTCTCCAAAAGTATTACTATAGCAGCTATTTGCAAATGTATTATCCCGGCACTGACTTCCAAAAGTATTCGCAAGACAAGCGTTTCCAAAAATATTTCTATTGCAGTCATTCCCAAAAATATTATTTATACATTCCATTCCAAAAATGTTGTTATAACAGCAAGTGGCAAAACTGTTATTATTACAACATGTTTCAAATATATTATATCCACAGTCAAACGCAAAAGCATTCTCCATACAATTATCTCCAAAAATGTTTCGATAACATTCAGATTCAAAAATATTATTAATGCAACTATCTCTAAAAGTATTATTAGAGCAATGATTTCCAAAAATATTCCCTCCACAATAGTAGCCAAAAGCATTCTCAATACAATTATCTCCAAAAATGTTTTTAGAACACTCAGATTCAAAAACATTTTTACGACAATTATTTCCAAAAGTATTATTAGCGCAATTATTTCCAAAAATATTATTATCGCACAGCAAAATTATTCCTGCGCTTTTATTAAAATTGTTAATAAAAACATTATTATTTAATGATTGAACTCTTTCAATAGTAGAGCACTCTTTAATAATATTATTGGCGCATCCGCGAAACAAGTCGCCATTAACTACCTCTAAAATACTCGCATCAAGAATTTGACAGCTCTCAATATCATATGCGGTAAAGGTGTATAACCACGGTTTATAATTACTATCTTCATTATAGTAAATTGAATAGTAATCTTGATCGACAGAAACGGGTCTAGTAAACATAATATTCTTAAAATCATAAGGACATTCGTTGCCTAATTCGTCTCTCATGTAATAGATAACGCCTTTACCTGTATGCATTTTTCCAACAACTGTTACTTTAACGCCGTTCATATCTAAAATGTCGCCATCAAGTACGGTTTCTGTATCGGTGTAAATCAAATCGCTAGGATCAACCTCAGACCAATCTTCAATATCTAAAAAATCATCTCCGCCACTTTCATGTACGTACGCCCAAGCTAAGCCATCGCTTGAATCGCATTCTGGACAACGAACATATATAAAAGTTTCTCCATCGTCATTAGAATAAACCTTAAATGCCTTTTTATTATTTGCCCAAGCAAATCTACTAGTATCATTATCTAAACAATATTTTAATTCCCAAGCAGAAAGGTTAGCCTTCTTTTCTATGGAAGTGCGATATTCAAAAGTAGCTTCGATAAGCAAACCTTCTCCAACAATTTTATTTGTTAAGGCATATTCCTTGCCCTCAAAGTACCAAGTTAATTTATTGTCCTCAGTTGGATTTACAAGTTCTTCGATTCTTCTCCATTTATCATAAGCCACCCCATCTATATATTGTTCTCCTACATAATAGTAAGGTTCTTCGTAGTCGACATCTTCTCTACTATAAAGAGGCTCTCCGTCGTCATTTAAAATCGCTGTTTTATATAAAACTGGTACAATAATCCCATCGTTATTTTGAAGAAAGCTAAAAGCAACAAACTCATCGTTAAATGGCCCCTCTTCCTCACCGGTATAGCTGAATTTTGCTCCATCTTCGTACATCTTATATAACCACTCTACTTGATCTTCTTCGATAGGCGTTTCAACCTGTTCCGAAATTATATTGCTACTAGAAATTTTTTTACTAATCATACTACAAAAATAAGTATCCTCTTTATGATAATCAGCCTTGGCGTTTTCAGACAGAGTGTTTTCACTTAAAGCTTGAACAATAATATCAAATTGATGTCCTGCTGATTGAGTATCTTGTTGAGTTGTAGTACATTGATAATCAGTAATACGATAGAATTGACCAGGGACTAATTGGCCATTGTCACGACGAGATTTTAATTCTGCCCAAGTAATATAATCAAATGAAGTTGTGAAAGTGTATAGGTTGTCACCTTGTGTTACTGGGAAGTTAAATATTCCATTATTGGTTATTATTCCATTCGCACAATATGAAACACACTTTGAATCACTAGGACTATCTTCATATAGATCGAAACAGTCTGCATACATTATGGAGCTATAGTTAACGCCACTTTCATCATTGTAATATCCTGCAGAGATGCTCCATGGAACAATACTGGCATGATTATATTCATTATCAGCACTAACATAAATGCCACCATCGTCACCAATCATTCTAATATAGCCTTTTATAGTTTGTTCGCCATCTTCACCAGCATCAGTTTTTACAAATTTACTATCAAGAGAGTCTATATAAGTTTCCTTAATTTGTGTTTCGAATTGTGTTTTAATTTCATCTAAAGTCAGACCTATAAGGGTTTCTGCATTTTTTGCGTTAAGTTGCTTTCTTTGCAGATTGCCATCTGCGTCTGTATAATCTATGTGGAATGTCCCGTCATTCGTACAAAAGTAGGCATACCCGTCGTGCAACGGTTGCGCATCTAATGCTTCTCGGTTCCCACGCAATGGTTTAAAAATAGCCATCTTAATTTCCTCCAATTTAATAAGAGTTTAGTTGGCTTATGTTAAAGCGACTTGCGTCTCTGACCGTCCAAGCCAACTGTTGTTTTCAAAGTTAATTATTTTGTTGTGTTTAACACGTAATTGTGACGCGCAATAAAAACGTTTGCGCATAAATTATATATCTATTTGATGTAATTTATTAAGAAAATATACAGAAAGGCTAGCGAGTTGCCCCGCTAGCCAATCCGTTCAATTAATTATTGGTTTTAGAAAGATCCCCATGTTAAGAGAGCTTCGATTTCAGATTTCGTATATGTTTCAGTCTTAGCATATACATCAGCGCTATTAGCTTTCTTAGCAACTTCTGCGTCGTTGGAAGTCTTGTATTCTGTCAAAGCGTCACTAACAACTTTAACGTCGCCATCAATTTCAGCTTGCAATTCAGCCTTCAATGCAGCGTCAGCGTCAACATATGCATCATGGTCGATAGCTTCGAGAGCTTTAACTCTCGTATCCATTGCGGTATTCAAACCGTCAGCATACGTCTTAGCTTCGCCAAGTTTAGCGCTTGCGTCATCTTTTGTTTCGTACTTAGCAGCGTCAGCAGTAGCTTGGTCAGCAATTGCTTTAGCGTTAGCAGCGACATCTTCTTTGTTCTTATCGATATCAGTTCTGAAACCTTCAGCGATAGTACCATGATCTTTAACGTATTGTGTAAATTCGTTAATAGAGTTGATGGCACCTTCAGCATCAGGGTTGTTCATGATTGTGTTGATTTGAGTTTGAAGGCTCTCTTCAACACCCTTTGCTCTGCTTTCCTCTGCAGCAATAGCGTCAGCATTATCGGAGATAAGGCCACGAACTTCTTCGTCGTCATAAGCGTCAGCGATAAGAGCAAACTTGCCATCTGCTTCTTCTTTGGTGTATCTGTCTGCAACAGCAGCATCGTTGGATTCGATGTATGCGGCAAGGTTGTCGCTTACCTTCTTAACATTTTCTTTTGTTTCGAAGTCAACGATGTCTGCAGTCTTAAGATAGTCACCTTCGATAACGCCCAATCTTCTGTCTTGTTCGTCGTCGATAGCTTTTTGAGCTTCTGCGGTCTTATAGTCAGCAAACTTAGCGTCAACGTTGCCAAGCTCGGTTTTTGTAGCATAATCGTAGCCCTTGATTGTAGCATCAAGGTCGGTTACTTCAGATGCAGTATGAGTGTGTGCGAAGTCGGTAATGTCAGCCTTAACGTGCTTGTGGCCCTCAACAGAGTAGTTGCCAGCAGCTTGCTTGCCATCGAGAGCATCCTGAAGACCGTCTACGTCAGCAATAGCGTGCTTGTCGGGATGTGTATAAACTACTGTTTCAACGCCATCAATCTTGATGCTGCCGTTGTTTGTGGAAGCTTCAACTTTGTTGGCGCCAGTAGACATACCAGCCAATCTTGTAATTTCAGATGTAGAAATAAGATCCTTGCCATCTACTGCGGTAACTTTCTTAGCAATTTCTGCTTCGAGTTCTGTCTTAACGCCAGCAGCTGCACCCTTTTCGTCGTAGTTAGCAGCGAGGCCATCAGCGTAAGCTTTTGCGTTATCCAATGCCGTAGCAGCTGCACCCTTTGCATCATAGGTGTTGGTGTAGTCAGGAAGCGCCTTACGAGTTACGGAAATCTTACCGTCAACTTCGTTAACAGCGGATACATATTCGCCATCAACTGCGGTGTCTGTGTAATCAAGCGCTTCAATAGCAGTCTTAATTTGCGTAGCAACGGAACCGTTTTCGCCGATTGCCGTTTCCAACGCTTCAACGCGCGTGTTCATTGCGCTGTCTTTGCCATCAGTATAGGATTTAGCGTTGCCTTCAGCAGCGTCCCAAGCAGCTACCTTTTCAGCGGTAATGCCATCAAGAACGGTTTTATTGCTGTGTGCGTGGTTCCCTTCTGCTGCAGCGTTTACCTTTTCTTTAAGGCTTGCGTCAAGGTTTGCTTCGGAAACTTCGCTCAAGTAAGCAAGGCTACCTAAACCAAGTTGAGTTTTGAGTTCTTCAGATGTAGGTTGTTTGTTGATTTGTTTCCATTCGGTACCATTCCATTTAGCAAGAATGTTTTCAGCTACACAGTAGTAAAGGCAGCTTTCGTGTGCTTTTTCGGGAAGTGACGCAACGTTAGCAACTTGCACAAAGTCGCCAAGACGTTTCATACCCGTACCAGTGCCGTAGTAAATTGCACCTTCATCTGTTGTGATATACAAAGCACCATTCACACCAGTTGCAGGTAAGTTGCTCACGAGACCACGATAAAATTTGATCATGTTTTCATTAGCCATTTGAGTTTTCCTCCTAAAATAAAAATTTTAATTATTATTTATATATCTTTTAGTTAATCATTTTGCATTACCATTGACCCCAGGAAAAACCATCTTCGAGGTCGGAAATATCTTCTTTTATCGCTTGTACATCTTCAACAATCGTATCAAGCGCAATCTTATCCTCTTTAGACATGGCACCATCAGAATCATGTGTTGCCAAATTTAATGTTAATGCACCGTCAATCATAACGAGTCCATGCGTATTATCGGCCAGTTTAACTGGCGTTGCTGGTACAAACAAACCACCGTCTACAGCAGTAAGTATATTGTTAGCAACTGGCGCAATAGCCACACCAATAGATTTTCCTCCATTAGAAATCACTATCGTGCCGTCAACTGGCGTCAAGCCACCCATAGACGTACCTTCATCTATCGTGCTTAACTTCTTCCACATTGAGAAATATGACTCAACATCTTCACCTGCTGCCAACGCCGTCTTATATGCAGAATAATTATCTGCTGTTACCGCAGTTCTATCTGTTAGATAATAAACACCATTATATACACCATCAGAATTCACCGAAACAATCATTCCATTATAGGTTGCTTCGGTGGTCGACGCGTTTGTAATCCAAATTGTTGGATTAATTAAGTCTGCCCGTTTAGTAACAAGCATTCTGCTATCTAATGGCTGTCTTTTCGTACTGTCATAAGTTACTGTAATTTTACCACCTTTAACTCTGCTCATATCACACCTCTATTTCAAATCGCCAGTATTCAGAAGTTGTGATAGCATCACCAACGCTGTCAACATCATAAGAATATGTTTGATAAGTAATGTTTTGTCCATTTACTGTCTCAGTTGTCATATCTCCTGCTACCCAGTAACTGCCGGGGAACTCGTACTGCAACCAAGTTTGTGTACCGAACTCATCATACTGGTACGCACCTACAATCTTTGCATCAGATGGAACAGCAAAAGTTTGAGCATCCATCTCACTATTGCCATCAAACGCTACTTGATAGCCAGCATTGGTTATATTCCCGCTGTCGTCCTTAGTGACATAAAATCCTTCATCATGATAATCGGCTGTAGCAGTATCAAGTTCCGTGTAAACAACTTCTACATCACCCGTATTAGCGGTACCGCTGTACGCAGGCATTCTATTGGTCATAATAACTTGTACAGCAGGTTGCGGTGGAGCTTGGATGCCAAGCAACATCACCAAAACGTCTTTAACTGTTTTACCCTTTAATGAAGTTCCAGCAGCAATGCCATCAAAACCAATAGATGTAACAACATCGCCAAAAGGCTCTGTGTCGCCTTTCAACCATTGCAAAAAGTCGTCTTCGCTGCCGCTATGTCCTGCGTCGAGCCAAGTTTCATATGCTGATTTACCATCTTTTCCGCTTGCACCATCTTTACCGTTCAATCCGTCTTTGCCTTCAGCTTTTACTCCTGTGCTCTTTCCGTCAATATACCAATATCCATCTTGAATGTATGGCGTCTTACCATCTTTGCCAGCACTACCACTAACCTCGATATTTGCAATCTCTTGGTCGATGTACGTGTAGATTGCATTTTCAATGTCTCGCACAGCGCCAACCGTTGTAACAGTTTTGTAGATTTCACTTTCAGGAATCGTAGTAGCATCTTCAATCGGTGCGTAAATTGTTTGCAACCATTCCGTTCTGTCTGGGGACATCATGTAGCCGCTCTTTGTACTTGCAATATAATAAATAACACCGTCTGCGGCAAAGGGAAGTGTAGGTAAATCCGCTTTAGTAGGTACTACACGAATACCATCTGTTAATACTTGATCACCCTTACATATTTCTTGCGTGTCTTCACAGAAATACAAAGCAAGAGGATCATATGAATCTCTGTTGAGCCACTTTTCTTTAGTGGTTCTAATAAATCTTACATTTCTAGCCATATGTTATTCTTCCTCCCACTCATATTCGCTGTTAATGTCCGAATCGTCGCCCCATTCATCAAACGGGTTAAGGTCTGTGGCTGGGATTTCTACTAAGTCGTCGGCCACCTTTGTTGGTGTCCATGTTAAAATTTTGTCACCATCAATATGGGGAACATATACGACACTAGACGTTGTGGTTGCGCTACCGTTGTCAACACCCTCTTTAGGCTCTACGGGAATTTTTACTGTGTTAGTCGTTAAGCCATTTCCGTCGTACAGCGACACTTTAAAACAAGGATCATGAATAACTTCTTTAGGAACAGCACATTGATTATATGCATCTAACTGCACTTCATAATTTTTTCCTTTATAACTGAATACCGCCGTTTTTGTCGCAGAAACATTCCAGTCCTCTGTTTTAAAAATAAATTCAAATTTTAAGTAACCATAAGACCCCTCTGTTATTACACCGGAGGTAAATCTAATTAATCTGGGGCCCTTGGCATACATTTTTATTATCTGCACATCCATCATACCTCCTTACAAATTATTTTTTAATCATTTTGTTTTGTAAAAAAATGGTCTAAAATCTCGATTATATCATCTCGATATGATATCCTACATAACCGTATGCCATTTTTATTACAGTATAAATCTTTAATTTCATCATGTTTTTTACGTACTATAAATTCATCTATGCCACCAAATAAATCGACTGGTTCAAAATGTTGCTTTCCATCATATTCTATACACGAATTATAATCTGGCAAATAAAAATCAAACGGTAATTCATTTTTGTCTTTACAATCATCGAATTTATATTGCATTACATGATTAATATGGCGACTGTCTAAATATTGATGTATTTCTTTCTCTCCAGAAGATAATCCACGACGACCACATTTTGGACATTCGGTACCACTCAAAAGACTATTAGGTATTGGACTCCATTCATGATTACATATTTTACATCGATGCAAAATATGAGTTAAACTCCCCGCATATTCTTCGAGTACTTCAACATTCGGATTTATTTGAGTTAATTCTGAGACATATTGCTCATGAGTTTTTTGCAACGGATGATTACATTGTGGGCATCTAGCCCCGTGCAAAATTTGATTTGGTGATTCCATCCACTCACATCCATCTAACACACAACGGTGTAAAATTGGAGTTGAGCAATTGATATATGTGCCAACCACAGATATATGTGGTCTAACAATAGCCAACTCTTTAACATACTCATCATGTGTTTTCTTCATTTTCCCTCCACACCTAGGACATCCTTTACGATCTCCAATAATAATTGATGGTCTAGTTTTCCAAGTATATCCATCAATCTTACAACGATGCAATATCTTCGTATCCCAATCCACATATTTTTCTATCGCCTCTATGTTTGGATTAATTGTCTGCAAATCTATTACATATTGTTCGTGTGTCTTACGTTTTGCTAATTTTGCACATTGTGGACATCCCCTTCCCTTAATAATACTATCTGGTTTGACAAGCCATTCATAACCGCAAACCTTACATTTATGTAAAATTTTCGTGTAACTATTAATATATGCCTCAAGCACATCTATCTTTGGATTTATAGCAGTAATTTCATTTATATATTCTTCGTTTGTTTTCTTTCTTGGCATATCTTCATTCCTCCAAATACATTTTCTAAAATACTATGTATACCTATCCTTTGCGTACTCGCCAAATCTCTAATAAACGATTTAATTCATCGGTTCCCTCGAATACCCAAAATTTCTTCTGTGTATTTGAGTTAACAGAATTTGTAATATATCTTAAACCGTTATCAACAAGAAACTCTTTTAATGGATAACTATAGCAATAAAAATATCTATTCATAATAACTCTTCTCCTTATAATTCGTGGTTATCCCACTTTTGCTTTGCTTCTCTTGTTCTGTCATTTTTAGCCCATACAAACACTAACGCATCTGGACGTTTATCACTCGTCCATAAAACATCATATAAATCTTCTGGACCAATATAATCAAGCATTTTTTTTACTTGTAGGACATTTGTAATATAAACCATTTCTGATGGTTCATACGTCTTCCCCGTAATTTTGCTAGTAATCATTTATATCATTCTCCTTTTGCTCAAAAAAATAAGGATACTGCTACTCTTCTTAAGATGTAGGCGTATCCTTATTGGTAATAACTACTTCTACATCCTGTTGGATAACTTCTTTTTTATTTTGCGCCGATTCTTGGCATGTTTTACTGCAATATCCATTTTCCTTATATGAAATTGGCGATAGTAAACAGCCTCGGCAATAACTAAATGTTTTTTGGCAATGTCTGCATATGTGTTTATCCATATGTCACACTCCTTTAATAGATGATAAGGGGCAGTTATTCACTGCCCCGCATCTATTATTTTAATAATTAGCCCTTAACGATGATAACGTCAACAAGCTTCTTGTCGCCGCAGTATTCAGGGAAGCAACGGATTTCGAATGCATGGTTGCCATCACGAGTCATGGACCATTCAGCTTCGCCACTGAGCTTACCTCTCATTACGAGGTATGCGTAGTACAATTCTTCTTTGCAAAGATCGCGAAGAAGAACTTCTGCAGTAACGTTCATCAACTTATTCTTAGCGTCAGCGAATGCGGAAATCTTTTCGCTAGCTGTAACTTCAGCGGTATAAACAACAAGAACCTTGTCATCTTTAGCAGCGCTAGCTACTGTAACCTTGCCTTCTGCGATTGTACCATCAATCGCTTCTGCTGTAGTCAAACTACCATCGCTGGAAAGTTTGTAAACTTTTGCGTCAGTGCCTTTAGCTGTAGCGGTAAGAGAACCTACGCCACCTTCGCCAAGTGTAACGATGTCATACTTCGTGATTTCTGTTGCACCGGAAGTAACTTCGCCACCAACCTGTGCAGCAAGAATCTGAGTGTTGAAGAATGCGTTGGAAGCACCGAACGTAGCACCACGACCATTTTCCATAACCATAACAACGTTGTTCATTGCGTCAACGATGTCTTCTGTTTCGCTTGTGAAAGAAAGGCTGGGATCTACGATTTGGTCAGCCAAGAAAAGAACCTTACCATCAATAACGTCAGTACCAGCTACTGACAAAACTCTGTCTAAAGCAAATTGCATAAAATATTCCTCCATTTTAAATAAATTTTTTGATTTTTAATATAATAAAAACGCCATTAATTAGCGCCTTCATTGAGAACTGTTTTATTGTTCGTTTTTGATTCTTCTGTAATGTCGCGAGTCCAATCAAGAACTGTCTTGTCCATCTTCTTTGTATCTACAAATCCAGAGTACATACCACCGAGAGCAGCATCTGCTTGGACAATAATTTGTACACGGTTAATCTGATTCATAAATTCATATAAACCCATATTGCAAATGTAATCCTTTGTGTACCCTTGCCTACCTTGTAAGGAAGATACAAGTGGCACCAAAAATGATTTATACGGCTTATCTTTATTACGTTGCGCCGCCTTCCTATCCTCATCTATCAACACTTTACGCGTAATGGCGTTACCAGCTTTATCTACTTGCTTCTTAAAACCGTGCATCTTGCGGATGTAGGCAGTCAGAATATCATAGATAATTTGATTGATGATAATTGGTTTGCCGTTTTCATCCACATCGCCATTTGCCAAAACAACTTCTTCGGAATCTTGTCGTTGATATGGTTTGAATTTTGTTAAATCCAAATCACCGAGCAAAGGTTTTGTTTTATCGGGTGATAACGACTGACACAACATCATAAATAGCTGAAAGTCTTCAACTTGCATATAATCTAACTTCATATCATCAAGCGCTACTTTCATAGATGATGGCGTTGAGCACAATGTCTGAGCCATACTAAAATACTCAGCTTCATTGTAATTAGCAATCTCTCCAATTGTCGGTTGATAAAGTGTAATCCCGCTTGCGATTTTAATATCGGAGCCGAGGTATAATTTTAATTCGTCTACTTGATAGCCTTCCATAGTTACCTCCTATGGCCAACCACTCTGTCAAACTCTCTAGGATTAGTTCTGAAAGGTTTAGTAGAATTATCATCAACCAACTCAAATTTAAGTGTGCGTGTCAGATAGTCTGTATCTGTCACGCCCTCAACGTTTGAAATAAGGTTCATCTGTGGGCCAAGCACATTTGATAAATTAAAAATATCTCGAATGAGATACCCCAAACAATCATGCCTCGCCATACCGTATTTTGTTTTTACCAAATCTTTATGTACAAAAACAACAAACTGGACATATTGAGATTTCATTACCTCATTATTCGGCATGCGACCCATGTCGCTTACCGAAAAGGTAATGAAGTTTTTTGATTCGTCTTGTGTTCCAGGAATACGTATAAACGGGTATATAGACGAATATACTAGTTCCTCGGGGCAAGACGGATCGATATCGTGGTTATCAATAGTTTCCACAATATCTTCGTCAGAATAGAGAGCCTGTTCAATAATACGTTTTTTGTGGATAATATCATCATCAACATTTTGTATATCGCGCTTCATCAACCAATCACCTCCACTCTAACTTCTGCGATACTCTTATCAGTACCGATTACTTGAACGATTAACACCTTCGAAATCAAATCATAATTCGGTGCCACCTTAAGTTTCATTTGTTTATCTAAATATTCAATTGTATAATTGCTTGTATCGGCCGAAATATCGCCGTTTTCATCGCTGACGAGCCATTTATCAACCGTAACGTTTTCGTCGCTAAATGAGGCCGTAAACATCTTAAAACTGCCACCTACTTTTACAGTTGGTTGAGTACCGTTGTACGAAATAGTTGCAGTACTCAAAATTTCAGTATCTTGATTGCTCTCTTCCGGTTCAACGTTGCTAATGTAATAATCAGCAAGCATGAGCTCTGCATTATCATGAGCGGCGTCATAAGTACTCTGCGACAACACAAACTTTGTCAACCCAATAGGACGAGTATCGATGACATCACCGATGCTATAGCACAATGGCGGCATACGACCTTCATCTGAAATCAAAAGTCTTTGCCCGTGTTTCAGAGTCTGTGTATCAAAATTCGTCGCCGTCCACATAACACCATTTCCGTTTACCATAGTGGTATATGCATTTTCGTCTGCTTCTCTAGTAGAACTACCATTGCGCAGAACACCAAGATGAGCATAAATTTTTCCGTCTACAACCCATTTGAAAGTATAGTTGCATTTCATGATATATAGTTTATTCAACTCATTATCATCTTCAATAAATACAATTATCCACCACTCTGGTATATTGTCCACATTTGGAATACTAACATATGCACCAATCTTAATTTCAGGATGTCTCACCAACTCACCTGGACGAAACGTCAAATAGTAGGGCGATTCACCGCTAGAAACGCTGTATGCGCTCTTCAACTCAAAATGTGCATCAATAGGGTCTTCAAACTCATCTGCACTAGAGTATGTAGGTGGCAAGCCACGATTTAACCATTTTACTTGAACGCGACGTGCCGCAACAGAGTTCAGCCAAGTTGCGTTAACAATCATATCCGATTGACGACGCATAGTTTCGCCCATAAAGCTTCCACGCATATCCATACGTTTACGAAATTCTTCATACATCGGAGTCTCCTCCTTTGAGTCTGTCTACCATATTAGCCGCGTCTAGGATGTTCTTGCGGAATTGTTCGTTGTCAACGCGAGCCGACTCTAGCCACGCTATCATTGACAAAATTTTAGGCGTACTATCAAACAATTTCATCGAGCCTCTAAGTTGGTTAATGAGCGTTTGAATGCGTTGGTCAAGAAACTCATAGTTGTCTTCTTTCAACCACAAAAGATTGAGAATTGCTCCGTATAAGTATTTTTTCTGTTTTTCTATTTCTGACTGTGGGATATCACCATAAACTGTTCTCATAGTGTCACCTCATCAGTCAAAGTATTCATTATCAATATACGTATTGTCACGGAGTAACTTTTTAATCTCAATCTTGTACTTCTCGTCGAGCTCCATAAGTTGCTTCAAGTGTTCTGCTTGCGAATACCCTTCCTTCTTGGAAAACTGTCTCCAAGTATTCGTAGTAGACGCAATTTGTGGTCTTAACCACTCTCTTGCAGTAGCCAATGCAAGCACTGTTTTTGTGGTGTCAGAAAGGTCGTTGGCGAAGCCGATAGTATCAGCATTTGCAGCGTCAAATTCGTCTCGATCTGTTACCTCGGTGCGAATCTGCGGCAATTTACCGATTGCTTTTCGTAACCACGTATATAACTCATTGGAGAGATCCTCCTCCGGCCATTGCGCCAGAGAAGGGTCTGTAATCTCCGATAAAGCTAAATTAAAAATTTCAGCATAAGAGGTCATTGGTGTGTACCTCCTTTAATTAACCCTGAAGTAAAACCGCAATATTAGAATTACAAGCCTCGTCAACGAGACGAATTTTTTTCATCTCACTAAATTCACCATTTCTAACTCTTGTTGAAATTTCCAACATCACATTCTTCTTAACTCCAATAGGAAGTTGTTCAAATGTATCTTTAAACTTTGCATATGGCATTGCAAGAAGTTTGTCCATATCTTTAATTGCAAACATAGAGTCATATACATTTTTTACTTGTTTCCAACGAAAATCCTCAAGTAACTCCTCTTCGTCAATAACGATGTAAGGTGCCATAACAGATTTCTTTTTAGCCATCATTGCCGCCAACAAATCTTGATATTCAATAGGACTTTCATCTCCGCACGCTTCAAATGGATAAACGATTTTAGTTTTAGGGCCAGTAAACAAATATTTTCCAGGGAAAACAGAGTGACACATAATGGTGTCTGTTGGCTCATACTTTTTCGCCTGTTTTACGGGTTGAACAACTTCTTCTTCAGAAACACGTTTCTTAGAAGTAGTCTTTTTTGGAGCAGTAACTTCTTCAACTACTACTTCGTTTTTCATTTCTTCAGTCATAATATTTTCTCCTTTTTATCCTATAATTAAAATTATTCAGCGATAACCCAAGTACCAAATCTCTTACCGGTCATAACTTCGCAACCGCAAGTAGCTTGGATTTGGTAATCAACGGATTTATCCATATGGGTTGTATTGTCGTTAACTGCAATGATTTCCGTATCTCCTTCCCAGTAGAACTTAATAGGCTTGTCGAAAGATACAGGGAAGATGTAGATGTTGGAATCTTCTTCGATGTATGCATTAACGTTGTTGAGTTCGAAAGCCTGAGGAAGTTCAACGATCTGTGTGCCTTCAAACGAACCGATACGACCTGTGTTGTAAACATCTTTCTTTGCTTCTTCGGAAACCCAAGCAACATCGCCAAGGTTCTTAAGCTGCGCAAGAGCAACCTTAGTACCAACAATCATAACTTCAGAACCAGTAGCAAGGCTTACATCGCTGATAAGTTGAACGAATGCATCATGGTTTGCGGCGGAAAGAGCACCGCCAGTATACCATTTAGGTTCGGGAAGGTTTTTACCAGCAGCAACAAATGCGGTATGAATCATTGTGTCAACATAACGGCTGAATGCAACCGTGATTTTAGAAATCATGCCGCTCCAATCTTCAACACCTTGAAGGAATCTAGACCAAGACATATAGATTTTAGCACCAATGGAGCTAACTTCTACGCTTCTTTCAGAACCTTCGCCAAGTCTTTGACGAATCATATCGCTATGTCCGCGATTAATTTTACTAATAGTAATTACTGTGTCATCGGGGAAATAGAAAAGGTTTTTCTGACCCAATCTGTTATTTTGGGTATCAACAAGAGTACGCCAGAATTCGCTTCCGTTCCAACCTGTAACAAGCGTATCTTCAATTGTATCTTCAATAATTTCGAAAGCCGCAGTGTTTCTATCTGCATACTTCATTGCTCTACGAATTTCACGATCCGTAGGGTTCATAGGAAGTTGATAAACTTCCAACATCTTTTCTCTAATTTTATCACTGCCTTCTCTAAGCGTAATGCCGCCTTGAGGGTCTTTGTTTGCAATATCTCTGCAGAGTTTGCTAAAATTCATATATGTAACCTCGTCAAAATGAGAACGAAGTACTTCACTATATTCATTGAAATTAAATCTCATAATTCATGTCCTCCTTTAACTTAATTACGCTTCAACAGCAAGGTTTCTCAAAACGAGAACTCTGTAGCGGCCATTAGCTGCAACTTCGTTAATATAACCAACGAAACCTCTGCCGGTAGGAGCTGTTTCGCCAAGTGTCGTAAGTTTGTAGCCTGTGCCAGTTACACCAACATACTGACCAATTGCGGGAGCCGCAGCATCATCAAATGCTTCTTCAGAAAGCGCAAAACGATCCAATCTTACGATGTCGTCAGCTTGCATGATTTCGCCAGCGCCATTATAGAAATTAGATTCTTCCTGCATCTTCTTTGTGTATTCAGCATAAATTTTGGGTTCCGTAGCGATAAGCATAACAGCATCGCCTACAGCGGGAATTTCCGCCTTATAATAATCGCTTTCAACGAAATCGCCAAGTTTGCACACAGAACCATTGTCAACATCTACGTCTGCAATAACATTCATGATATGTGCGCCACCGTGCGTAGCAACAAGGCTAGATACCTCAACTACGCCATGTTTGGTATAAGAAATAAACTTCTCAGCCATAATAGTTTCCTCCTAAAAATTTTAATTAATTTTGAATTTTTTTGATATTAAAAAAGAACACTTTGTGAAAAGCGTCCTTAGTTTAATTAAATATTAATCATTTTGTTGTGTGTCAATATTACTCTCAAAGTATTGCCATGTTAGCGGCTCGTTAGTAATTGGATGTCTTCCAGCGTGTTTTGCTTGTCCTCTGCAACACATCGTAACTTGACTAGCACTAATACCATACACGCAATACACTTCTTTGGCTCCCCAGAATGATTGATTTAATTCTGGGCTATATACAGCTCTTGCACGATTATTATTTGCACCAACTTGCAACTCTGATAATTTTTTACGTGTCTCGTCAGATGCTTTTGTTCCACGTTTTGTGTCAGCAATTTTATTACGAATCTCTACGGGCATTACTTTGCCTTTATTTGCTGCGCCAATCTTCTTGCAATGTTCTTCTGAAAACTTTTTTCCAAAAAACGGATGGTTTTCACCAGATAACAATTCACTTAACAATTTCTTTGTTTCGTCTGAATGATGTTTACCAAACATAGGATTATCCTCTGGATTCGCCATTCTTCTATACATTGCTGCGCTTAATTTTTCATGAGTTTCGTCAGACCTCTCTCTATGACAACTACCGCATGGTTCAATATTATACCCGTAATCCCTATTTTCCACTTGAAATACTTCAGCATAATGCTTCTCATACTCATTCAACGCCTCTTTATCGCATAATTCTAAAACATAAAAACTAAACGATTCTTCTTTGTATGTATTCCACGCGTTTTGAAGATGCTCATTATTGTGTTTGTTATTACGAAGTTCGCATCTATGTTGATGCCATCTACTCTCAATATCGATAGATTGCCCAATATACTTTTTGCCATTTACCAAATTTTCAATACAATAAATTCCACACAATTTTTCTTTTGCCATAAAACAATACCTCTCTAAATATTTTTCAAAATATACGACACTTATTTTTTATTTAAGCGCCACTGGTCTAGCAATTTATTTAATTGCTCGGTTCCACTAAAAACCCAAAATTTCTTTTGCGTTTTTTCATGAATAGAATTAAGAATAGGATTAATCCCGTTCTTAATCAAAAATTCTTTTAACGGATAACTATAACAATAAAAATATTTGTCCATAATACTCTTTTCTCCCAATAATCATTTTGTATCGTAACTATTATACAATATTCGACAATATTTGTCAAATGATTTGCATACCATTTTTGAAAATTTTTACAAAAATATTACTTATCGAAAAGATTGCCATAGGGTTTAACAACTTCTTCTTTGCCGTTAAAGTTTAACCCAACTTTCTTAGGCTTCTTCTCTTCTGTCTTCACACTAAACGTACCAACCGACTTCGCGTGCGCAGCAAAGATTAAATCTGCCTTTGTCGACAATTCTTCAACAGAATAGTTATCAGCGTTTTTCTTGAGTTCCTTAAATGCGTCATTTTCAGCGAGGCATTCATATTCTGCCTGAGCAAACATAGCATCTTTCTGCGCCTTCAATTCTTTTGCTTCAACATCTTCCTTAAACGCCTTGAGTTCAACATAGTTCTTACGCATAGTTTCAAGTTCATCTCTTTCTGCTTGCGTAACAAATTCACGATAAACACGCTCAGGATCGCCGCTAAACGATACAACATCTTTGCGAACCTTATATGCTTGTTTATATGCATCACCAGTGAAATAATCTGCATAATAGAAATAACCATCATAAACAGATTCGATGTACAAGAACTGATTTTCACTGCAAATACTATTCAACAAGTTCTGAAGCGCATAGCGAGTATCATCGTGCGAAATTCTAAACGTACATACAAGATCTTCGGGAACAGATTCTACAAACTCCTCGGATTCAACAGCCTCTTCAGTGGGCACTTCTTCCTCTGCAACAGGTTCTTCAGACATTGTTTCTTCAACTGGCACTTCCTCGACAACTTCTGTCTCTTCAACAACTTCAGCAACGTCAGTTTCTTCAGTCATAGTTTCTTCAACAACAACTTCTTCATTTTCCATATCCACTTTACCTCCTTCCTCCGAAGAGTTATTTTTATCATATTCACGGAGACACTTCTGCAGTTCTTCCATGAGTACAATCATTTTAGATTTAATATCCTCGTTAGCACTAAAGTTAGTTGTAGTCGCAAGCGCGTCTTTCATACCTGTGCCAAACTTTTCGTTAAGAAGCGTAATACCCCTGTAACGATATGAAGCAATATTATATCTTTCATTTGCCGCATCATACGACAATGAATCTTCGTGAAAGTCAATTTCCATAGACAATTTAACATTTTCCGCATCTTCAACAAGTTGTTCTGCGTAGTTCGCATAATCACGCCACAAATAACAATCTACAAAAGTATAATTTCTACCCTCATACTCTTCAATAGTACAATGATTATCTGCAAGCGCTGGAACAACACCGATTGGAATTTCATCGTAAATTACACGAGATTCGCCTTCGTTCAACTTATCTTCTTCAATATGCATATCGTGCGCACCAAGAACAGGCTTGCCATTCTCGTCCATATAAACATGTGCAAGTAATGGAATGTATTCGAGCGACTTATTTGCTTCTTGCATCGTCTCTTTAGTAAAATAAGTTTTATTAGGCGATTCGCCATCATGACAAACTCTCAATCGCAATTTTAAGAACTGATCGGAATCAAAATTCTTGTCAATGGAATATGACATAATAAAGTTATTTTTGTCCATTTGCTTTTACCTCCTTTAAAGTTTATTTATCGTAACTCCTAAAGGAGATTACATACATAAAATATTTGTGTAAGAATACTTCTCTTTCTCAATTTCAGCAAAGCTAAAATTTTTTGGAGCAATATTCAAAAACGTCCATGAACCAGACACATTACTTACGAGTTGAAAACCGCAAGCAATCAATTTGTTGGCCGTAGACTCATCTTTCGTTATAATAAATTTCTTCTGCGACATAATATCACCTCGTCTTATTCCACAACTTCCGTAGCAGTCAAAATGCCAGCATCATCTACGGTTAGTTTAAACTTTTTGCCACCATCAGATACCAAAACTATATTTGTAACCGCATTATTTACGTACTCTTCTGTAGCAAGACCGGCAATACTAGGTATGGTAGGTTGATCTGTTAAGTCATTGTAACTGCCACTGAAATCAGATTTAGCATTCCACGCTTCTTTATCCGCATCTGTAACAACTCTATGCGACGCGTCATCCTTTAAATCTGCCAAGCTAACTGGTATTGTTGTTGTATTCGGCAAAGCGCCTACATCAGAGGCACTTAAACTAATATTTCCGCTTAAAGCCTTTCCGTTTACAGTTCTAGTTGTAGGTACAGCGCCAACTTCAGATGCCATATATGTAGGCTTGCTAGTTAATGCAGAATCCAACTTTGTTTTATATTCATCAGTAAAGTCATTAGAAGACAGCCCCTTCCCATCTACTTTATCAACCTTATTGTCGACAGCAGTTTCAATCTCACCCAACGAATTAAATTTTTCAGAGGCGTTACCGATCACCACGTCGACAGCATCTTTCACATATGATTCTACATCAACATTTCCAACCGCAGCTTCTGCAATTTTTTTGTCAGTATATTTTCTGGCAACAGCCAATGTAATTAAATCCATACAGCCACCACCTTATTAAGTTATTTTTAACCACCCAGCTTTCGTCAGAACAAACGCATTGCCAGTGCTTGGGCAAAACGCTTCGCTACCAACAGAAAACTTATTGTTGTTTTGGAGTTCAGTTTTCGTATTATCTACTGCATCAACAGGAAGTGTTGCTACTTCATCGTCACTCTCGAGAATAATTGACGCAAAATTGCTACTAAAACCTTGTCCACCAAATTGTTTAATTGTAGCCATAATTCTTTACTCCTATATTTTACTTTTTATTCTTTTCTTTATCTTTTGTATCAGCACCAGCATCGGTTAAGTCGCCATTATCTTTCTTTGGCGCGCCACCAGTATCAGACCCACCAGTCTGTGTATGACTACTAACAAGAGGATGTATCAATCTTGTCGTTGCCAATCCTAATTTAGTCTCAATCCAATCGGAAGAGATAGTTTCTAATGGATCATATCCAAGCAGCGCCATATACTCAAGTTTGACAGAAAGACCTGCGTTCGCAGCCTTTTCTATAATAGATATTCTTTCTTTTTTATCATAAGTAACAACATCAATGAATTTAACATATGCCAATGAATTAGGATACTGACGCAAAATCAACTCATTTACAAAAGCCTCAACTTGCTGTCTAATTCCTTTCGTTGCCATCAATGCGTCAGATAACATACTCATCGTAACAGATGTGCTACCTGTCAATCTGCTTGAGTCAAAAATCTGTGATATACCAGTTTGTTCCATAAGATTTTGATAACTGTCCGCAATCGCATTTGTGTCTGACGTTGCATTCTTATCAAATGATACGCTGTCAACGTCCATGCCAGGAGAAAGCACTAATCCAACCTCGTCGGGCAATGTTTCAAGCGCCCTATTATAGAATTTTTGTGCTAACGACAAAGACAACGCTAAATCATCAGGTGAGTTTGAATTCAACATGGGAATTTTCATTACCAATAATTTATAAATATCTAACGAATCCTTTACTGCCATTAACGACTGTAAGTCTACCAAGTCAATCAAACCTTCAAATAACGCGGCAAAAGGTGGCAATACTAAATCTACATCTGCAATATCTATCTTAAATGCACGAGCATTGTCTAATTCTTGCCAGCGCAGCGAAGTGTCTTTTTGATATGAATTATACTTACTTTTAAATTCAGGGTCCCAAATTTCTAAATAAAAGCTATTTGAACCTTGGAAATATGAAAAATCATACGCAACATGTAATAAATTATTATAACCAACAGAGCTAACCTTACAATACTGCGAGTCTAAAGGCATCATGAGTGTTGTTCCATCATCATCAACATATGGATAAAAGTACACAATGCCCTCTCTCCACGCTAAAACTAATAATTTAAACAAATTAATTTCAAGGTTCATCTTGCGAACGAATTTACATGTTTCTTCATAATCTTGAAGCATTTTTTCCTCATCAGGTTCTTCAATCAGACTAAAATCCAAATTTACTTTATACGCACTAAAGTCGGGAAGACTGGCGAAATAGTTAATAATTCTCCGCAAAGGAAAACTTAATGTATACAAGAACTTGGCCAAATTTCTCAAGTTAGTTTGAGAGTTTGCCGAATATGGATTCTGCAAATAAGTTCTTAAACTGTCTTTATTGAACACTTGCCACGTTTTGGTTGCACCATTCGTCAAATCAACAAGTTGCAGAGCCTTTTCAACTTCTGCAAAATATTGCTTAAGATTTTCTAGTTTTTCAGTAAACTGAAGTTCTTCTTTTTTATTTTGTGTTTCCGCTTGTTTCTGTTTTTCTGCCATATCCTCACCTCCTTATTATGCGAAATAACTGTGCGTCGCCTTGGGACGCTTAAATTGAATAAATTGGTCTATATTTTCCTCTTTCTTTTTCTTTAACAATGGCTCACGGCGTAATTGTTGCAATTTCCACCCAGCCATAGCGCAAACATACGCGCGGTCGTCATTGAGCTTCCCGACTTTATCTGGAGCCAAATCATACCTAACGTTACCACTAGCCTGCTTAAATTTATAAATATTAACTAATTCAGTTTTCATTGCATCAATCTGTTTAAGAGCAATTTCTTCGTCCTCATCAAGATGATATGGTTCTCGAATAACCTCAATACCTTGCTTGCTCAATTCTTTGACTTCTTTTTCTGTTGGATCTAAAAATCTTAATGTCTTTTCACCAGTTTTTGTATTATAGTCGTACATCAACGTAATATATCCGCGCCCATCATATTCACTGGGGAATTCAATTAAATTCATATCCATCATTTCTGTAAGCGCGGTAAACATTTCTACTTTATACTTTGAAGGTTGAATTAATTGCATTTTATCCGTAATTGCATTTGGATAAAGTCGAACCTCTTCTGGGCTATATTCCTTATCAATCAAACCTCTATGTATATTCCCGTTTTCATCTTTCCAATCTTCCCACAAGAAGTCGCTTATGTTAACGCCGGCACCACCAGAACCAGCATCAAGACAAAGAGTAAGAATATTTTCATAATCCGCCTTACCTTCACCGTTATAAGTTAAAAGCAGCTTCTTAAGTTCCTTAATCTGATTTGGTGTTGTCATAGGGGTTTTATTTCTTTTTTCAAAATTTATTAAATTGACAACATTATGTATTCGCATTTTCCATCCAACAATAGGGTCTTGGTAATATTCGACACATAAAATAACTGAATTGTCTTTGCTTCTAGCAGGGTCATAAAATAATCCCCACTTACTATTATTGTCATTTTTTAATTTAGGTGGTCTTGTTACAGAATTCCTAATAATCGTAGCCCTTTTAATAATTTGACCGTCCCCGCCCTCAGATGTAAATATGTTTTTATACTCTCTTAAAGCAGCCTCTTTATCTTCACGCATCGCTTGATCAACTTTCTCTTGTGTTAGCAATGGCACCGGCCACAATTTATTATGAACCGTTGCATTAATAATAACGTCACAAGAAATATCTGCACAAAAATAACGCTTATCTCCAGCAAACATGCGTATAGAGAACTCTTTATATTTCTTGAAGAAATATTGGTCGGTGCGTCCAGCAGAAGAACAATATAATAATTGGTTAGGAAATGGAACTGGTTCCGCCAACATATCTTCCGCGTTAAAATCTTTACCCATCTTGAACTCAGAGTTTTGCGTTGTAAATGGTTCTGATGTATGGAATAATTCATCCGGAGCATTCATCGCTTCGTCATACACATTTAAATTGCTTCGTTTCGATCTATTGTTATCGAACGCGCCATTCAATGTAAAACACTGCGATCCACCATATGTCTTTACAGTGTAACTAGCGGGATTATGTACCCAACCACTTGAATTTGCCTGAGATTTCACAACATTGCTTTGAAAAACGTCATTCAAATTAGTAAATGATGATATATTTTTCATAGCAAATTGTTCCATTTTCGTAAACAATTCAATCGACTGCGAACCAACGCCAGCAAGTATATATGCCTTAAACCCTGGAATAAGCAACATTTTGGCCATAATAAACAACGCAGCAAGAACAGATTTTCCTCCGTTACGACTCATTGCCCACGCGACAAAAGGTTTATTCCATGAACTATCAATCAAATACCTTTGATAATCCATAAGCTGTACGCCAAATACCTCTTCAATGAAACGAGATGGGTTTCTTCTTCCCCATTGTAAAAATTCTGACAAGTCAAACTTTTCTCTGTATTTTTTAGTTGTCATATTATATAGGTTTGGTTTTATAAAAACCCCACCTTCATAAAACATATCGCCGATGTCTCTAACTAGATCTTTGAATCCATCAAAACAATCTTCAATACAGCTTTCGATTATTTGTTGTTCGGTCAAAATGATATTATTCATCTTCAATCACCTTCCCGAATTCATTAACCAAACCCTTCTCTTTTAAAAATTCTTTTAAGTCTCTATTTTCTACTAACAATACTCTTGCCCGCTCAACAGCCTTATCTTTCTGTTTCTGCAAATCATCAACCAGCTCACGTCTGATATTCGATATTTCCATCATAACATTCTCATCGAAGCCAATCTGATCAACTTGTGCCTTGGCGCTGATTGCAGCAACTTGTTGCATACCTTTACAATACTCAATATCATACATATTAATTTTTGCATCTCTAAAGCCGATAAGGTCAAGTTCCTTCATTTTACCAGTCAGAGTATTTTGACCTTTACTCTTACTGTTGTTGAAGTTAACACTTATTCCATTATCCTTTGCTAGCGCATTAGCTCCGCTTAATAACTTAGAAATGGTATCTGCATGCTGTTTAATCGTACCGTTGTTACTATTTAATTTTTTTGTATCTGCAGCCAACTCATTGATTGCGTCGTTCAATTTCTGTATTTGGTTGAACGCTTGTACAATTTGGATTACAGCGTTCATCTTCATACCATCGTTCTTTGTTTCTTCGTCAATAAAACTAATCAACTGCGCATATAAAACCGGCAAATCTTGCTCTGCTGGATAATTCGCAAAAGGGTCATATCCAATAAGACGAATGATATCTTTTTTGTTGGTTTTATATTCATCAATTACTTCCGGAGTCATAGTTGCGACAATTTTATTTTCAGAATCAGTTGTTGCGTCACCATCTTGAAAAATATCGCTATCTCTCCAACGCATTGACTTATAGTTTATCATTTGAACATTTTTAATGTATGCCGCCCACACATTTGTCTTTGGTTGCGTCAATGATTCGTCATGCACTTCGTTATATGATGAATCATAAAGAGTTTCTAAAAACGGCTTATCTAAATAACAAAGTGCATTTTTTAGAGATGATAAAGTCACTTCTCCAAATTTACCAGTTCTCTCATTGTAGTTTCTTGCAATCTTTTCAGAGCACTCTTTGCACGGAAATGCAACGCCAATGGATACCGCTGGGTCACTCGACATATAAAATGCGGTCTTTTTCTTTAATTTACCGCAATGTGGGCAAACATACTCTGGAGTCGGCTCTTTTGTAGTCGCCATTGGTTTGCGCGTACCCATCGCTTTACCTGCTGCCATAGGCGTCACCTCCTTGTATTAGTCTGCCATTTCAATTTCAATAGGTTCTTTTTTAAGTTCGTCTTTTGATTTAACTTCTGTCGTAACTTCCTCTAGTGCAACCTTGAATTCATCCGTGTTTTCAAAAATGAATACGCTTTTATCTGGATTGCTCTTATTGGGTTTTATATCAATTACGACAAACCCTCTCTTTAAGAGTTTACGAGCTACGCGAGCATCAGCAACCAAACGACTTACTCTCGTATCTTTTTCATTTTCATTAATCATGTTTTTATCTCCTTGTTTAATCATTTTGTTTTGTTTGTAACATTTATTTTGCATATATAACATTTGAATGTTAGAATGAAAATTTAAATGTTATATTAGTTAAGTTTAATATTATATGTACATTCTCTGCCTTCATTCGGTGTAAAAATCATTAACGTTTGACCTGGTGCAGAGTATAATCGACCATTGTTCGCATACTCATCCGTTCCACACAAAGAGCGAACCAATATGGATTCAATACCCATAGTTTCAAATTCTTCGATGTGGTGTTTGTCGGCGCTAATTGTATAGTCAATAGTTATTCCGTACTTCTTAGTAAATAAAGTATTAACAGTTAATCCAAACTGTTTAAACTTCTCAAGGTCTCCATGGGCACCTACTATATTATAGCCGCACACATTTAAGTAAATAAATTCATAATAATCGCTTTTAATAATGTTAACTCGATCATTATTCTGCAATCTCTGTTCTAACCACCAAGGAATGATTTTTTCCATATTATCAGAATGAATGCTATCATTTTTGTTTTGAATAGTTCTAAGATGGTTGCCGTAAGCAGAATACACACGTACTTCGGCTACATATTGTGACAATTCGTTAATTGCATTTGCAATAATCTCTGATACGTGCATCAACTGATCGCACACATCTTCTTCTGAAGCCACCCTACACGAATTATGGATACCACCATGAGCAGCATCTCCCAACAACGCAATATGCAACGTTTTAACATCGTGCCGTCTCAAATATTGAATAGTTCTTACGACAAGGCTAGAAACTCTCTGTTTACAAATGTCGGTATTGTACTTATTCCAAATATTATCTGTTACCATCCCGTAGTGCCAATCTGCGATACAAAGCACAGCTTCGCTGTCGCCTTTTGGCACAACATAATCGTTAAATTCAAGTGGACGTTCTTCGCATAAGCGATTAACCGACTCGATTAATTTATCAGTTAAATTATCAAAACGGGCTTCCGCTGTCCAAAGTTTTCTACATTCTCTCCTTTGATCTTCAAATTGCTTTTTTGCCTTAAACAACTCTTTGGTTTGCTCTTCGATATCAGACAATTGTTTTTGGTCAAATCTCTCTTTGCTAAATACATCGTCCCAAGCTTGTTGCATAACACGATAACGCTTACGCCATGCGCTTTCTCCGCGCCAATCTTCTTCTGGAATTCCGAGCTCGGCATTAAGCCTAGATGAAAGTTCTTCCCACGTAGAAGTTACAATGCCCGAATCCTTTGCTCTGCCAACTTTCCAAATGTATTGCGCCTCATTTTCAGACGGCAACTTTTTAAGTATATCTTCCATATAATTTTCTCCTTATAAATTCTTCTAAATATAAAAAGAAGGCTTATTCGGCCTTCTTCTCTTCGTACTGTTGTTGTATAACACCGCGAAATACATCGCTATATTTAACGCCAGGTTTCACAGTTTCTTTGCACACGACGGGTTCACCGGTGGCGGGGTTGACACGCTCCCTTTGTGGGACCACCTTGCACGAGATTTTACAACCTTCGACCACTTGTACTGCAACGTCTTCATCGTCTGTAACTCTGCCAAAATACTCCTTAATTAAGTCGTCCATAACAGAAAGAACCACCTTCACATCTTTGAGGAAATACCCAGAGCGTTCTGCGATATCCCTTGCCATCATATCTTTTGTCACTAACATAATAATCTTCTCCTTTTCTTTTTATATTTAATCATTTTGTATTGTTAAATTATACTTCTACACATCTCCAAATAAATTTAGCAGCGCTTTTCCTGTCTCCCCTACAAACTTCCGCTATATGCTGTCTAATAGTACTAAATTTACATTTTGTCAAACCATTGTCAATTAAATATCTAGCTGCTTCGCCCATCGAGCAAAACGTTCGAAGAAACATATTGTCAAGCGAAAACATATTCACTTGTTTACCATATTTTTCAGTAATAACTTCATACGACGATAAGAATTGTTCTCCTGCAATCTTTAATACGTCGCTTACTGTATCCTCGCTTATTTGCATGATATTTGCTGTATCCTTCATGCTTCTTGTTTGTTTGTATGTCTCGACAACCAAATCATAATCGACATATGGCCTACCGCTACCACCAATGGTTGCATTGTATCCGTTCTTAAAAGAGCGATAAACTTCAATCCAAAACCTTTCTCGTACATCTAAGTCAGAAGTTTCCTCGATAATCTCTGGCTTAAAATGCTGTACTCCATATTTTTTCATAGCTTTATATAATGGCCAATCAGCATGCCTACCACTCTTAACTTCATAAAGATGCTCTTTGAATCTTTCCTCTATAGTTCTAGTTGTTTGCCCAATATAAACCCTATCGTTTATATCATTAATAATCTTATAAATGTATGGCATAATTAAATGTCTCCTATTTATTTTTTATTGGAGCCGGATGAGGATTCCGAGACCTCGACTTCCTGCTTACAAGGCAGGCGCTCTGCCGCTGAGCTAATCCGGCGTTAAATACTTGATTATTTATACTCGACAAGCGAATCGAGTGTTGGCTCCCCGTGCAAGACTCGGACTTGCGACAAATCGGTTAACAGCCGATTGCTCTACCAACTGAGCTAACGAGGAATATGGCGACCCTGAAGGATTACGATACCTCGACCTCCAGCGTGACAGGCTGGCGCTCTTCCTCTGAGCTACAGGGCCATATTTTTCGCAATAGATGCGATGAATTCTTAGACTCTATATATTAAGAATCTAGAACCATCGCTGCAGATAAATTCCTGCAAATGCTTGCGTGAATCGCGATAAACAACTTCGTTTACTGTAACGTTCCAACCTAACGATTTTTCAAGCCTCTTCATACCATCATTCCTAGTCTTGAATAAACGTTGTTCTACACATTTGCCTTTCTCTATTGCAATAAATAAATATTTGTGCATAGCACTTCCTCCTTTCTAGTTTTACGACTATTGCGGTCAATGTGCCTTGCATAATATTTCAACCGAGGCACGCAGTGTTAGTCACGCACTACGTGTCTCGACCCAGGTTTCAACTTACAAACGATGTGGGAAAATTTAAGCGACTAACCTTAAATCCCCCGCATCGCAAACCCAAAAGATTCTATGGTTTAACTTTGACGGCTCAACGTGGTCGGCTTGCAACCTTGGGCAGAG
>JAEIGA010000134.1_pt1 | contig 101138 bp, 112 predicted proteins | sample 9270691 | NCBI WGS metagenome assembly JAEIGA01 (sample SAMN17057246, study PRJNA624740) | gut metagenome | biome: biome; isolation source: fecal sample | host: Bos grunniens | place: China: Xizang | collected 2019 | reverse complement strand
GAAATGTTGTTAGATGGTGGCCCAAGAGTGCTTCTCAGGGCTGATGAATGGGAAGTGTTCATGCCCGTAGAAGGTAATCCTGTCAATATGGAGCTGCTTGAAAAATGGGAGACTATTGAAATAGACAAGGAAATTGCCTATCATAGTACACAGCTCAATGAGTTAGTAAAGAGAAAGGCAGAATTATCCCAGAAAGACAAGGAGTAGTATGAAATATGCCTATATTGTCCAGTATGTCAAAGAAAATCATATCTCTTGGGATACTGACATATTTGACATATTGAAAAATTATACCGCTGGCCAACTACCTCCAGTAGAGAATAAGGATTTGGATGAAGACCGAGCTGAGCTATCACATACAATCAAGGGCCAGAGCGAGATAAGTCCTATTCCTTCTTCTCTATTGGAGGTAAAAGGCCCCTACCAAATGCCTCAGGATGGAGAATATTCATTTGAGGACGTAATAGAACTTTTTGAAAGATGAAAAAAATCAGTAAAGCCAATAGCCAATTAGTTGCAGTATGTATGTTTTGTGCTGTGACAAAGACTATTAAGTATCATGATTTCACCAAATACTATAATAAGAAATGAAACTGTTCAGGCTAATTTTAGTTATATCCACAGTTATAGTAATAAGCTGTTCCGGTAATCAGCATAATACATTCAAGCTTGATTTAGCAGAGATAGTTGAAACTGGATATGGCAGTACTGTAGATGGTGATAGTATGTATTGGGCAATCTACGAGGAATGGGATAATGATTGTACCAGACATTTGCTTTATATGGATAAGGAAACATTTGATTCATTAGAGTTATGTGTTGAGAAATTTCATAAGGTAGATGCTGATACAAAGGATAGCTTAAACAATCTTCATGGATTTGTCCTTTTACGTGATTCTGAAGGACTGCATTTGTGCAGTATAAGATAAGAGATATTACCTGCTATCAGGTGGTATTAACTGTTGTTTATGCCTTGGGAGGATGCTGCCATCCTTCCTTGGCTTTCTTTTTTAAATCCAAATTAATAAGTATGAATATATATAAGTTTAGCAATAGTGATGATGTTCAGATAGTAGTGGCTGAAAATGTAGGTGATGCTGCAAAGAAAGTCACATTTGACTGGAAGAACGTAAGATGTTTATATAAAGATGTAATAGTAGTAGTTTAAATAGTGTAGTTATGGAACTGGAAGACAAAAAAGTACAGACAAAAGTATGCTCACATTGTCATCAGGAAAAGCCTGTAAGTGAATTTTATACAAGCGTTTCAACTAAAGATGGTTATAGACCACAATGTATAGAATGTGCTAAGCAGTCAGCTAAAGAAGCCTCATTAAGACACAGAGCTAAAAAGCGCAATGAACGTGAAAATGCTAAGGCAATGAATATAAGACCTCTGACAGTAACAGAAAAGAAAGAATTACTGGAAAGGCTTAGGTCTGATAAACCATTGTCAGCATATCATCCAAGGGAGCTTTTTGAGTATCTTGCCTCTATTGGTTATAAGATTAAGGCAGAATTTACACAGACATTGAATTTTGGTTAAGGATGTGTTTGGCTAAAGCCCGTGAGGGTGTTATCGAGGTAAATAATTTTATATTAGCCCTCAGCGGAGGGCACTTGGGAATGTAGCTCAGCTGGCAAGAGCTTGGAGGCAGAAACCTTTAATGTAAGGTTCTCCGTAAAAGTACATCATCGAGAGCGTAGGTTCGAATCCTGTCATTCCCACTAATAGTATTAACAATAAAGAAATAAATAACTATGGCAACAATTAGAGCATATACAGACTTAGAACAAAGCAAGAAGTTGGCTGAGATACTGCCACTTGAAAGTGCGGATATGGAATACTTATCAATAAAGGAAAATGGCTTATTGGTAGGGAATGTACCATTTGTAAAAGATGATTCGGAAGTAGAAGATTCGGCATATAGTCATACCTATGATAGAATCGCCTGTTGGAGTCTTTCGGCATTGCTTGGTGTTTTACCAAACAATAAACGTATTACTACAACTCTGTCAAGAGGTGGATGGAAAATAGAACCAGTAGAATATATTGATAAATGGTTTTGTGAATATGAGGATGAAGATAGTCCTTCTAAAAACTTTTCTGCGTCAGCAGACAATCCTGTTGATGCTTGCTACGAGCTTATTATCAAACTCAATGAACTTAAAATGTTGTGATTATGAAAGTATTAGGTAAAGGTGCATTTATTCAAATGTCAGCAGCAGACCGAGGTATTGTGGATGAAATTATATTTGCTCTAAATACACTTGGTGAGGAAAAGATGATTTCTTATGACAAGGAAATTGAATGGTTAATCAAATTAAAAGAGTTATGAAAGAACTATCAATAGAACAAAAAGCAAAACGCTATGACGAGGCTATTAAGAAAGCAGAATCATTGTATAAAGCAGCAGAACCTATGAGCGGTTGTAATGTTATCATTGAAACTCTTTTCCCCGAACTCAAAGAGTCCGAGGATGAGAAACATCGTAAATGGATACTTGAATATCTTTATGATGGTTTGCGAAAGTCTGATGAGCAATTCAAAGGTCAGTTTAAGTGCGCTATTGCTTGGCTTGAAAAGCAAGGTGAGCCACAAGGAAAGTCAGCACTTGAAGCAGCTAAGGAAGAAAAGGTTGATAATCAGAATTGCGCAAAGCCAAATGATAAGGTTGAGCCAAAGTTTAAGGTCGGAGACAAAATTGTCAGCACTATTTCTGGCATACCTTACTGTATAACAGAAGTATGTAATGGGCATTATGCGACAGATACAGGCTGTATTATAATGTTCTGTTCCCAAGATAACTTTAAGATCTATAAGCAAAAGCCTGCTTGGAGTGAAGAGGATGAAAGGATGCTTGAAAGTGTTATTTGGCATCTTAGAAACTCTGTTAATAACGGCGATGTATACCATTCAGCAGACGAGCTTGAAGATTGGCTCAAATCCCTCTGTCATCAGTCAAAGCAGGAATGAAGTAAAGAAGACAAATACAAAGAATAAAAGTTATGGGTAGTATATTAGAGGACATTGAAAAACTGTCTGACGAAGTAAAGAAGACAGTAAGTGGAGAAGAGGCTCTGAAAACAGAAGAGGAATGTGAGATAATGCTTAAGGTAAGCAACAATGTAATTGAGGCTGCATTGGGAGAGGGCCTTATAAAAGAAGATATGAGTTACTCTTCTATTATAATGCTCGCATTAGGAAGGGCAACAGCAATAATATTGTATTGTCTGGATAAAGTTGGGGCAATAGGAATTATTCCCCCTGAGATACTATATGAACAAATAATATTACCTTCATCACTTGCACTGATAAAGAAAGAAAAGGCAGAGAAAGAGGAAAAGGAAGCCTCAGAATCTCAGAAGGAAGAAAAGAAAGAGGAAGATGGAGAATAACAATCTGATTCATGACATCAAGGAAGGCTGGACTGATGAGGAGTGGAATGCTTATTATCAGGCACTGGCCGAAGCTAATGAAGAGGAAGAGGAAAATCTAACTCAGGATTAGTTATGGTCAAAAAAGTAACAGGATTACCAGAGGATAAGCCCTTTATATTATTGAAGGGGCTGTCAAAGGACTTCCTTACTGCACTTGGAATGGGAACCAAGCATTTTCATGTCTGTCAGAGGTGCGGAATACCTATACTTCATAATGCCCAAGTTATTTATGTAGCATTGGAAAATCAGGTTATGTGTGTCAGATGTGCAGAGAGGTGGCTTGAACATACAAGATACTATGAGGAAGAAGCAAGAAAGGAAAAAGACAATTATGAAGTAATGGTGCAAAAACTTAAAGATTCTAAATTATGGGAAGAATGATGGAAATACTCCCGCCTGAAATTTGGTATTCTTGATAGTTTTTAGTAACTTTGCAAAGTTGTCTGAGTATTAATTTAGCAAAAAACTTAACGGAAGAAATGAAACTATCTGAGTACAAGAAAGTTGTGCAGGATATTCCTGCTATCTATGATGACTATGATGTGCAAGGAGGTGCCTTTGATGGAGATTATTCCATTGAGGATTACTCCATAATGGATGATGAGAAAAGAATTGTTTTGACACCATGACAAGGGATGATCATTTAAAAGCAATCCTTGAGTTGTCAGACAAACCTCTGCTATTACAGATAGGCACTGGTATAGGCAAGACCAGAATGGCCATAGAGCTTCTCAGAAAGTGGGATGCTAAGAAAATTCTGATTCTTGCACCTGTGAAGTCTATAATCTTATCTTGGATAGGTGAGGCAGACAAGTGGGGATTTGACGCCTCCAATAGGGAGATAAAGATAGTCTGTTATGCCTCTATTCATAAATTCTCAGAAACTAAATGGGATGCCATTATCTGTGATGAAGGTCATCATATTACAGAACGTTGTCTTGAGTATCTCCAGACAATTGAGTTTGACCATTTTGCAGCATTGAGTGCTACTGTACCAAAGGATGTAAAGAACAGGATTAAGGAACTTGTTCCAAATATAATTGAGTACAGAATAAGTGCAAGAATGGCTATTGATGATAACATATTACCTGATCCAAGGGTAATACTTATTAAACTATTCCTAAACACTAAGAACAAAACTGAGTGTATTGTCCTAAATAAGGGGAAAGGCAAGCCTATTGAGCTGGATTGGGAGAATCGTAGTGGCTATATGCAGGCAAAATATCCTGAAATAAGGATCCATTGTACTGAATGGCAATACTATTCCTATATAACAAACAGAGTTGACAGACTTAAAAAGAGTTTCTTGCATACTGGTAAGGATTTCAGCAAGAATATGTGGCTGCATAAGGCAGGAGAAAGACTCAAATGGCTGTCTAAGCATAAGAACAAGTATGTAAAATGGCTGATGGAGAATACCTTTAAGGATATGAGGTCTATCACTTTCTGCTGTGACATTGAACAGACAGAGCAGTTATGTCCTAATGCTATTAATAGTAAAAATAAGGAGGCTATAGATGTATTAGACAAATTCAATGCAGGAGAGCTTGACCACATAGCAACTTGTCAGATGCTCAATGAAGGTGTGAACTTGGTGAACTGTAAGGTGGGTATGTTTGCTGCACTTAATTCTTCCAAGATATTGCAGAAGCAGAAACTTGGGAGATTACTCAGGCACAAAGAACCGCTTATAGTCATACCTTATTATGTAGGAACAAGGGATGTGGAAATTATTGAGGATATGAAGAAGGACTATAATCCTGATTTAATCCAAGAGGTTACAAATCCCAAAGATATAAAATTATAAATATGGCAGTATTAACAATTAACAGAGAAATCATCGAGAAGGAGGGATGGACTCTAGGTGAGTTCATCCTTATGCTCTGTACAATCAACAAGATTGATTTACAGGCAGCAAAAAGACTCCTTATTCAGAAAAAGCTGGTGACTGACCATTGTCCTGCTGAACAATATCCTCCATTAGGTGTAGCGCCTATGGAAGAGGGTGTAAAGAAGTACAATGATGTTGTCATTAAGTGTTCTCCTTCAGTAAATGGCAGTCCCACAACTGATGAAGAACTTGATGCATTGGCCAACCGTCTGAAGGAAATTTATCCTAAGGGAAAGAAAGAGGGTAGATGGTATTGGGCAGACAGTCCTGAGCTGATTAAGGAAAGGCTCAAGAAGTTCTTTGTAAAGTATGGAAGATTCTCAGCAGAGGAGATTATTGATGCAACAGAACGCTATGTGAGGGATAAGCAAGACCAAGAAGATATGCGTCTGCTGAAATATTTTATGTTCAGGGACAAGCGTGTTGACGGTGAAGTAGTAGCTACCTCTGACTTGCTTAACTATATCAAGCTCAAGGATGAGGAAGGGCGTTCTGAGGATTGGATGTTACACATGTAGGCTATTATGAGTATTTCGCATAAGCAAGTCATCAAAAGAGGAGCAAAAGTAAGGTACAAGGGGGTGGATGCCATTGTGTATCAAGTAGACAGACCTATAGGTTTCTCAACAAAGGAGCCAGTGTATTGTCTGGAGATACAGAATGTCAAACACAGTGAATTGGAAAGTTTCTTAGGCTATGGAGAATCTGATTGATAGAACTATAGAGCATATAAAGGCCAGACGTGAGAAAGTTCTCAGTGGTGGGGTGAATTGCATTCCCTCACCATTAAAGAGATTCCGTAGGGACTTTGTAGGCATAGAGCAGAAGAAATATTATCTAATCACTGCACATGAGAAGTCTGGTAAGACCCAACTGTTCTCATATCTGTTTCTATACACTGCTTTGGACTTTGCCTTTAAGAATCCAAAGAAAGTAAGGCTCAAGGTATTCTATTATCATCTTGAGGAAGACGAGCAGACGATAGTACTCAGATATATGTCCTACCTTCTTTATACTCTTAGCGACAAGAAGATAAGAATTTCACCAGCAGACCTTGAGTCCACCAATGAGAAACAAGTTCTCTCTGAGGATATATTGAAGCTGTTGAAAACTCCTGAATATAAGGAAAGGTTAGATTTCTTTGAGAAATGTGTAGAGTTTATGGAATCCACCAATCCTTCGGGTATATGGTTTGACCTTAATGCCTATGCAGATTCACATGGGAAAAGTATATATGTAGAGGAGGAATATACAAACAGGGATACTGGAGAGATTAAGAAACGTAAGAAGTTTGACCGCTATGAAGCTGATGACCCAGATGAATATGTATTGATTGCAACAGACCATGTATCACTGCTCTCGCAAGAGAGAGGAATGACACTCAGGGAAACCATTAATAAGTACTCTGAGTATATGGTCAAACTCAGGAATAAATTCAATTATACCCCAGTGGCAATTCAGCAGCAGTCAACTGAGACAGCAGACTTAGAGGCATTCAAGGCTAACAGAATCAGGCCAAACACTCCAGGCTTGTCAGATAGCAAATATACTGCAAGAGACTGTAATACCATGCTTGGAGTGGTAAATCCATTTAAGTTTGAGATACCCACCTATCTTAAATATAATATAGAAAGGTTTCAAGATAATATCAGATTCTTGGAAGTGGTTATCCAGCGTGGAGGTGTGGCAAAAGGCATAGCTCCATTGTTCTTTGATGGTGCTACATGTTATTTCAATCAGCTTCCTGACTATAAGAACATGACTGAGATAAACAGATATTATAGTTATCTTGATAGGATACGACAAGTCCCAGTTCCTACAACTTCTATGTTCAGTGCAGTTAAAGGTATAAAGCATATTATTAATTATAAATGGTTTAAGTAAATGGCAATTACAGAACTACCGACAGAAAGAAGCAAGATTGCAAGTTACAATCCAAGCCTGATTGTACTTTATGGTGTACCTAAGTGTGGAAAATCCACTCTTATGGCTCATTTGGATAACAACCTCATCCTTGATTTTGAAGATGGCTATAGGGCATTAAGTGTGATGAAAGTTCAGGTAAGGACTGCACAGGATTTGTTCCAAGTGAAGAAATTACTTGAAAATAAAATGAAAGAGACTGGTAAGGCTCCTTATAAGTTCATCACTTTAGACAATGCTACAAGGCTTGAAGAGGCTTGTCTGCCTTATGCTGCCTATCTATTCAGGCAGACTCCGATGGGTATGACATGGAAGATGATTGAAACTGTTGATCCAAAGACTAAGCAGAAAGTGCTGAAGCCAGACCCAAAGGCAGATGTAAGACAACTTCCCAAGGGTGCTGGGTGGGGTTACATGAGAGATGCAATAACTGAGTTGGTCAATATGTTCAAACCCTACTGCGAGACACTTATCCTCGTAGGTCATGTAAAGGATAAGATGATTGAAAAAGAAGGTGAGGAGATTTCAGAAATGCAGCTTGACCTTGCAGGAAAATCCTCTACTATCATTTGCGGAGAGGCTGATGCAGTTGGTCTTATCTACAGAAAGGGTAATTCTACCTATATGTCGTTTGAGAATAGTGGTATAGCTACCAATGAGGCAAGGCCACTGCATTTGAGAGGCAGGAAATTTGAGGTCATCAAGTCTGATGGTCAGGGTCACATGAAGATAGACCTATCTCAGGTATTCCCAGACCCAGAGACCTTAGAGAAGATAACAGAGGAAGCTCTTGCTGTTCAGTCTGCTCCATTATCAGAGGAATCTGACTCAGGTAAGGAATGAGGAGAGTTAAAGCTATAGTAATTGAGTATAATGATGGGGTTGAAACTGGTCATAGGAAATACAAGTCACTTGAAAGGGCTTGGACTGACGCAGAGACCAAGAATATGACAGACCCCATGTGTATCTCTAAACACAGATTCTACAAAGTGGTAGAAGTAAAAAAGAAGAAAGACGCTATGGATTCCATAGTATAGTATTAATTAATTAATAACTTTTAAAATTATGTCAAAAGAAAAGAAAATCAATGTCATTGGAATGGACGTATTCCAGACAGCAGCTGTGAAGCGCAACTACCAGAATGTTAAACCTCTCATCAAGGAGCGCAAGAAGATGGAGGAGAAAATTGCTGAGCTCAGCAAGAATCTGGAGATTAAGAAGGCTCAGATTGAAGCCAATGACCAGCACACTGGAATGATTACCAAGGAGACCTGTGGTATTGCCCTTACCTCAGAGCAGGTTATGTGGTTCTTGGAGCATCCTGAGGAGTTTGAGGGATTCAAGGCTGCTCACATGCCTAATAACGAAGTTCAGGCAGAGAATCCAGCAAACATAGAGGAAACTGCTGTAGATGAGCAGGAGAGTAACCAATTCCCCTGTGATGCAGAGTAATCATTCACTAACTTAACATTTGTACAAATGAATAAAAGCGTTAAAGTATTATCTTTCATGGCTGTAGCTACAGGACGTGCAGCCACTGAGGAGGTAGTAGCAAAAAGACTTCAGGGTGTGGCAGCAGGCACCATTGAGGCTGTAAATCCAGACCTCAAAACTATTAAGGAGCTGTTCCCTAATTCTCAGGCTACAGAAGAGCCTAAGTATGTAGGTACAACTAAGGTCAAGAACTCCAAGGAGGATGATGTTGAGGTTCCTCAGATTCGCATTGCCCTTATCTTCAAGACTGACCCTGCCATCAGCACCAATAATGGTATTGAGGCTACCTTGAACATTCCTATCTTCTTGGCAAAGGGTTATTCTTATTCCCACAAGAATGGTATCACAAAGGTACAGGTCATTGACAAGTATGGCCGTACAGGTTGGGCTACACAGGAGGAAATCAAGAATCATGCTGTTCCTCAATATGCCAATGGCCCTGCCAACATTGACAAGGATTATCATCCCTGCTACATTGGTGAAGATGAATTAGTGTCTTTCATTATTGCATATCTGGGACTCCCACGTCCTGATGTATGGAATGATGACTTGAAGAAGTTTGAAATGAAGACCAAGCCTGAGGAACTGGCAGAGTCAGTCTGTGTGCTTGACCATATTGACGACTATTTCAAGGGAGACCTCTCTGAGCTTCGTGAAATTATTGCCTATCAGCCTGACAATAGGGTTAAGGTTGTACTTGGTATCCGTACAAATCAGAATGGCAATCAGTATCAGGCAGCCTACACAAGACAGTGGATTAAGTTGGGTGCTAATAACTACAAGAGTGTCATCAAGGCTATTGAGGATGCTGAAAAAGCTTCTCGTGATGCAGGCAGAGAGCCAAGCACTCAGTATGTGGTAGGCCCATTGGAGGAAGTTACCCTTAAGGCTACCAATTATCAGGAGCCTCCGGCACCTCAAGCTGGTGATGGTAATGATGATAATCCATTCCCTCCCGCAGACAATGAAGAAGGTGATCCGTTCCCCTCAGAAGGTAGCGGAGGCATGCCCTTCGACAATGATTAATAATCCATAAAGAACAACAGTTATGATAGGCAAGAGCAGATGTAATGTAGACAAAAGCTACATATTAGACAGAGTTTCAGAATCACAGATTGCAGCATACTATCTTGGTATTACAGAGTTACCAACGATCATCTCCTCTCCACTGAGGACTGATAAGCATCCTTCATTCTGGTTATACAGTCCAGATGGCAGGAGAGTCAGGTACTATGATTTTGCCAAAAAGGATGTAAAGGGTGGTATATTTGATTTATTATCAAATAAGCTTAGTAAAAGCTTCATTGATACTTTGGATGATGTGCATAGTCATATTAAAGACATCAGCTCCTGCCACATAACAGTTGTCCAGTCTAACACTATATCAGAGCATGAACTTGCACATAAGCTGCCTGTACAGGTAAGAAGTGTGCAACGTAAATGGGAAGAATATGATTTCAAATACTGGGAATCATACGGAATTCCAAGGAACTGGATAAAGCATAGTGGCACATATCCCATATCTTACATTATTACAGTAACAAAGAGTGGTTGGCAAAAAGTGACAAGAGCAGATAAGTATGCTTACACATTTGTGGAAATGAAAGACGGTAAGTCTACTGAGAAAATCTACCAACCCTTCAACAAAAATGGATTCAAATGGAGAAATTCCCATGACAAGTCAGTTTGGGATTTGTGGGCTAAGTTACCTCCAAGAGGAGAAAAGTTGATAATAACCTCTTCTCGGAAGGATGCACTCTGTCTGTGGGCTAACACAGGAATACCATCTGTGAGTCTGCAAAGTGAGACCACTTCCATTAAGCCTCAGGTTATGCAGCAACTCAAAGACAGATTCAAAAAAGTTTATATACTTTATGATAATGACTTCAAGAATGAAGCAGAAACAGGACAAAATCCAGGCAGGGAAGCAGCTAAATCCATTGCAGAAGCCTTTGATATAATTCAGATTGAAATACCATCAAGCTATAAGGCCAAAGATTCAAGTGACCTATATAAGCAATATGGTAAGGATATATTCTTGAGAATATTAAAACAAATAATTAAATAACAACAACACTATGGACAGAAAAGAAGTCTGTGCGAAGATTCGTGAATTAAATCTTCAAGATGCAGTAAAGCAGCATTATGGTGACAATTACACCAGAGTATCAACAGATAAGCTGGAGTCATTAATCAAGGCTTACCAGCCAGCTAAGCCTGCACCTAAGGCAGAAGCTCCGAAGCCTCAGCCTAAGAAACCAGAAGCTAAGCCAACACCTGAAAAGAAGCAGGAAACCAATGTCACTGATACTGACAATCCCTATGAGGCAGCATGTCTGACATTCCTTGGACTGTTGAAGGACAGTGGTCTCTTGGAAGATTTGCTTAAGAAGCTTTAAAATGTAGCAGGAGGGAGGATAAAGCATCTTCCCTTCTGCCTGTTTTTTATTAGAAAGGAAAGAAATACACATGATATATAACAGAGACGAAAGCGAAGTAACCGTCTTGGGAGAGGTTGAAAAACATAGTGTCTCAATAGATGCTAAGAACATCAATCATATTGTCACTATCCTGTCATCCAACCTTTATTCATATCCTATGATTTCCTTCCTCAGGGAGACTGTTTCAAATGCAGTGGATTCCCATGTAGAGGCAGGAGTAAATGAGCCAATCATTATTACAAGGACTAAGGACGATATTTCAATTCGTGACTTTGGAACAGGTATCTCTCCTGAAAGATTCAGGGATATATATCTAAACATAGGCAGTTCTACTAAAAGAGAATCTAATGATTACATAGGAAATTTCGGCATTGGCAGGTTCTCAGCGTTGTCTGTTAGTAAACTAGCTAATATTACTTCATTCTATAATGGTAAGGCATACTATTATGTAATGAATATGGATATTGACCAACTTCATATTGATAAGGTATATGAGCTTGACACTACTGAGCATAATGGTGTTGAAGTAAAAATTCCAATTGAAAACTTTGATGCCAACGACTTAGACTGTCTCAGTTTTATAGAGAATGTCTATGTAGAATGTGAAGATGATAGAAGGAATGAATATGTTATAGGAGAATTCAATAGAAGGAAACTCCACACATTTGATAATTTCAAGACTATTACCTATGATTGCAGACATGGCAATGATAAAACCGAAATTCTTTTAGGTAAGATTCCCTATGCAGTGGATTATATGAGCCTATGGGATTATAATGATGACTGGCACAAGTCTTGGAAAGACGCCATGGAATCAATCTATCCATGTGTAAACATAGGTGATGTGGATATTACTCCTAACAGAGAGACCCTTATCTATTCAGATAAGACTAAGGAATGCCTAAAGAAGGTTTATGAAGCATGTATCTTAGAACTTACTGCAAAGTGGAATGAGAAATGTAATGAGGAATTTGACGACTTCTTCAAGTGGGCATCAGAACTCACTAAGTGGAGGAGAAATATCTTAAACTTGGAAGGTACTTCTGTAGAAATCAGCGAAAATCTTCCTTTCAATGCCAAGTTCATAGAACACCCTGAATGGGATAAGGTTGATCCAAAGGAAAAGAAAAAGCTGGTGCAAAGTCTGATGAATTTCTCTCTTGAGACACTTGGAACCCTTACTAATGGTACTATATGTAAGGGCAGAATAGACCTTAATATATCAATCAAAAAACTATTTGAAGAATGGACTTTTGATAAGTATGGCAGAGATAGAATGGTACTTGTGTTGCCTTCTCAAGCAGGATTCAGCAGTAAGTATTTCAAAGACTTCCTTGGATTCAAATATCCTAATAAGAGCCTTATATTCCTAAGAAGGCAAAGGATAACACATCATGAGCTGAAATCCTTTATCAGACGTATCTATGGTGCTACAATGATTACTGATTCACTGTATTGTCATTTTGTAGTGAGTCTGCTGAAGGAGTGTTACAAGCTCATAGCTAAGAACTCCACATATAATGATGTTATAAACTCAGCTGAGTATCAGAAATACAAAAAGGAGCATCAAGACCCAAGGACTTATGTGTCAAGACATACAGGTAAGATTACCTTCACAATGGTCAATACTGACTGGTATAGCCAAGAGAAATTCAACTATACTATTGATGAAATGCTTGCCTATATAAAAAAGAACTGGAAGAGGAAGCAAGTTGTCTATTCTTCATTGGACAGTCCCTTTGTAGCTGCTTTCCATAAGATTCACTATCCTAATCTAATTATACTAAGTGCTGCTAAGAACAACATGAAGTATTTGGAAGAAGGATTGCCTGAATGGATAAGACCTATTGAGGAGCTTTATAAGGCAGATAACAGAGTTCTCATAAAATATAAAACTGCCCAGTATCTTAGGACACAGCTGAATATTAGATTTGACTATTATGCTCCAATGCCTCCACATATTAGGAAAAGACTTGAGAATATGAGAAGATTCATCAACGACTATGACATTTGTAGAAGTAATGGTAAATATTACCATACAGATGCTACAAGTCTTATTGATATTATTCCTACTGATGTGTATGACCCATTCATGATAGCTGAATTCAATGAGCTAAAGCCTTATCTTGAATTATCCTATAAGATTGAGCATAACTTAAGTCTTTATGGAGGTAATGCAGAACTTGAATACTATCTGCTGATGAAAGCTAAGAAAATCAGGTTGTGCTATGACTATTATAAGAAAGTACGTGAACGTGTTACAGGTATATTAAATGCATTATGAGAGTAATCAGATGTAAAAAGAGCCTTACTGTGGTATTATCAGGAGGCCGTATCATCCAGACTAATAGCTGCGATGATGAAATGTTTGAGAAAGTTAAGAAGCTCAAGGAGGAAGACAATGAGTTTGAGCTGATTAATGTTCTTATTCCAGAAGAGATTGAGACTGAAGGAGTCAATACTGTACGTCTTATCCAGTTTTGGAAAAATGTTGAAGATACTTCAGAGCTTACAAAGGAAGGAAACTCTGTCTACTGGCGATCTGTATCTCCTCTGTCTATGCCTATGAGCTTTGCTGAGAAGGTAATGAAGGCAGAGAAAGCCAAAGATACCACTAAATTGAATGCCTACAGGAATTTCTGGACTTTGTTGTCACTTAATCCTGACGCAACAGTCAGGCAGAATCTGTTCAAGTTCCTTGAAAAGTGGGGTATGGTAATTACTAAATCAGGTCTGTTTGTAGGCTACAGAAATGTAGACCATAAATCAGGCGAAGGAGCAGATGTATTCACAGATCAGCATTCCCACACTTTTACTATTACTATAGGTAAGATGGTCACTATGCCAAGAGAAGAATGTGACTCTAACAGTGATAATGAGTGTTCAAGAGGTCTGCATATTGGTGGCACAAGCTGGCTTGAGAGAAACTATTTTGGTTCAGTAGGTCTTGTCTGTTTAGTAAATCCAGTAGACGTTGTGGCTGTTCCTTGGCATAATGCTAGCTACGGCAAGCTTAGGACTTGTGCCTACATGCCTATAGCTAAGGCTCAATACGAAGGAAATCATATTGTTCCATTCAGGACAGACTCAGGATTTGAGGAGCCCTTTGTTCCTTCCATTCTCTATGATGGAGTGATGGCTACAGAGGATGAGGCATCTTATGTGATTCCTATGCCAAAGAATGCGTCGGAAGCTAAGACAGTATCTGATAAGGTACTTACTATAGCTAAGCAGTTTATGGAGAACAATAAATGACAACTGACCAGTACTTTGGAAGGTGGATGCAGGTAATTGACAGAGACCAGCTTACTAAAGTTTATAGATTTGTCCGTAGCAGGACAGCTATATACCCAAGTAAGACGGACATTTTCAAAGCATTCAGATTATGCAATTATGATGATTGTAGGTTAATCATAGTAGGTCAAGACCCGTATTCCAATGGTAGGGCTACGGGCTTGGCCTTTGCTAATTCTGCATCTGTTTCTCCAGATAATCTATCCCCTTCGTTAGAAAAGGTTAAAGATTCACTTGTCCGTGATATTATTTCATGGAAAAGTATTACCTTTGACCAGACTTTGGAAAGTTGGGCCAAGCAAGGAGTGCTACTCCTGAATTCCTCTCTTTCAGTAGAGCCTTCCAGACCTCTATCACATTCCCTCTATTGGAGGCTATTCATGTCAAGTTTATTTAAGAATTTGTCAGAAAAGAGGACTGGAATGGTATATGTGCTGATGGGAATCAGTGCTTGTGAGCTGAAGAGATATATAAATTCTCAGAATAACCACATACTGACCTGTGACCATCCTGCCTATTATTGCAGAAAAGAAAAGCCAATGCCCAACATCTTGGAAGAAGCCAATGATATTATCTATGGTCTTAACGGAGACAGAATAAAGTTTATTGACTATGAGTGAAAGGATTCAGAATGTACATGAGAAATGGTACAAAGGAGTCAAATATAAAAGTACACTTGAGGCAGACACAGCTGAAGCACTGGATAAAATGGGGTTGCCCATTAGGTATGAGGAAAGGGTACTTACAGTTCTTGAAGGGTTTAGGTGTGACTACCAAAAAGACAAGGTAAGGGATGTGGAATATAAACCTGATTTCTGGGTAGGAAACATTATTCTGGAGTGCAAAGGATTTGAAACTCCTGAATGGAAACTCAAGAAAAAGCTGGTGTTCAAGTATTTGAAGGACAATGAGCCTGATGTAATATTCTACCAGACTAAGGATGCCAGAAAATCCCTTATTAAGGCTCTTGATCCACACTGGAATTACTTAGGATATGCAATTAGAGTTACCTCCAATAAGAAGAATGCAAATGGATATGTCTTTACTCATCTATATGATTCTGTAGACATAGCAATGGTGAATCTCGGATTGGAGAAAAAACCAATTGGGCCTATAGTAAGGTCATTAATGGGTATTCAGGAGTATGTATTTGGTTACAACTGGAAACTTGAAAAGTTAAATATATGACAGAACAAGAGGAAAAAGCAAGAGAGTCCCTCAAGAGAACACTTGAAATGGTAGAGTCCATAAGAGCTTCAGGTATGGAAGCTTTTGAAGGACTTATAGCAGTTAAGGCTCCTTGTAATGAAGAGATTATGCAGCTTGGTATGTTACTTCAGGCTTCTTTGAGTTTCTCAGTTGCCTTAAAGCACTGGATAGAGCTTTGTGACAAAAGACAGGCAATGATTATAGATATGAATGGAAAGAATGGAAACTAATGAGAAGAAGCACAACACTTATTGAAAACTACTTGCGTAAAGGAAATTCTATCCACAATGTGGATTCATTTAGAAAAGGAATGGCTTGTCTGGCAGAGGAACTATATCCAGAGGATGAAAACAGAACCTTGAGTGATGACCAGATAGCATTATTATCCGATTGTAAGAATTTAAAAAATAGAAATCTTTAATGAAAAGTTTATATGATATATCGTGGCAGGTAACAGAACCTGAATACAGGGCAGACCCTGCACTAAGTTATTCAACCCTTGCTAAGTATGAGAGAAAGGGAAGATTCAATGCTCTGCCAACACTCTTTGAGAAAGACAGTTCTCCTTCACTCACATTTGGCTCACTTGTGGATTGTCTGCTGACAGGAAGTAAAGAAGAGTTTGACTCACAATTCCTTGTAGCAGAGTTTCCAAAACTTAGTGATGCACTAATACTCATTGCAAATACCTTGTTTGCAAGGTATGGTAAGATAGTAGATGATGAAGATGAAATGTTTGGAGAAGCTCACTTCTTTGCTACAATAGAAGAAATACCTGATGCCTATCTGTCAGAGGTAGGAAAGCAGTGTGACTTCTGGGCAAATGATAAGTGGGATAATGTAAGGGCAAAGAAAATCAGGGAAGGAGGTATTAGTGAGTACTACAAGTTGCTCGTCCTCGCAGATGGCAAAGAGGTCATCAATCAAAAGGATGTAGATGATGCCTATGCAGCAGTAGAAGCTCTCAGAACCTCTGATAATACCAGATTTTACTTTGCTCCTAACAATACTGAGGTAGATGGAGTTGAAAGACTCTATCAGCTGAAGTTCAAGGGGGAAGACCCAAATGCCCACACAAAGTTCAGGTGCATGGCAGACCTCATAGTAGTTGACTATAATGAGAAGACCATTCAGCCTGTAGACCTTAAGACTTCCTCACATAATGAGTGGGAATTCCATAAGTCAATGGTGGATTGGAGATATAAGCACAAAAAATTTATCATTTTATTTGGAGATACGAAAAATTATTCTTAACTTTGCGCTCAAATAAGTTTGAGCATGATTAAGTATAGTTTTAATGAGCATTATTTTGATTTTATAGATAGTCAAGATAAAGCATATTGGCTTGGTTTTTTCGCTGCTGATGGTTATAATCACAGAAGTAAAGGTTGTATTGAATTCAGATTACATAAGCAGGATAAAGAAATTTTAGAAAAATTTAAATCTTGTATTAACGCAAATCATAATATAGGTTTATATAAAAACACCTACTGTAATCTGTCTTTATATTCGCAATATTTATGTGATAAGTTATCAGAATATGGATTAACTCAAGCAAAAACATACACATTACAAATACCACAATTAAGTGATACATTAATGCAACATTTTATTAGAGGGTATTATGATGGGGATGGGTGCTTTTCTGTTATAAAAAGAAGTGACAGGAAGAATCCATATAGCAGAACTTACCAATTTAATATAACTGGAATGGAAGCACCATTAACCATAATTCAACAGTACTTAGTCAATAATGTGGGTGTTATGAAGAATTCTTTAAAAAGAAGAAAATCAACTACAGCAGTAACTATTCATTATAGTGGTAAAAATGTATGTACTAAAATATTAAACTATCTATACAAAGATGCTAATATATATCTACAAAGAAAATATGATAAATACTTGAAATATTGTATCTCGGCAGAGTAATCTGCAATAATAAAAAACCTCGTGAATTCAGGGAAACTCCTACCAAGTAATGTTGAGGACAATCCTGAGCCAAGCCTAGAAATAGGAAGGTGCAACGACTATCCGAAAGGAGTACACTCAAGTGAGTGGAAGTGCGAGGCTCCCCTTTATAGGGGATGATGATATAGTCTAATCTATATAGTAATATATAGCAGTTCATAAGAGAACGTATAGAGAGTAACGAACTCTATAGAATATGATGGATATTCAGGCAAGACTATATTGGAGACTGATTAAACAGAATATTGAACAAGATGAATTCTTTAAAGACTTCACCCTGCTTCCTTATAAATTCATTGTAGTCAACAGGGTTAATTTACAGCCTCAGGTTTGGGACTTCCCACTTACTGAAATGGATGGACTTCTCAGAATGGAAACCATAAGAAATGGTGTTTATCTTTGGAGAGACCCCTATGTAATTGGCGAGGAACTGGCTTATTATCTCAGTAATCCCGAATGCAAGGTTCCAAGGGAAATGCAGAAATCAAACAATATTGTGTACTATTTAACTCAATACATTTAATGAAAAGAAAAGTAAAAGTATTATTGCACAGCAAGCTTGCAGATGTAGCCATTAAGGACAATGGTGATTGCTTTGACTTGTTTACTTGTGAGGATGCTACTGTAAAGGCAGGCACTCCTACACTTATCTCCCTTGGTGTATCTATGAAACTGCCTAAGGGTTGTGTAGCTAAGATTTATGACAGGAGTTCCACACCAAGAAAAATTGGTGTTCAACTTGCACATAGTGTTGGCTATATTGATTGGACATATCAGGGAAAGGATGATGTTTGGAAATATAGTGCAAAGGTATGTAAAGGTGGTACTAAACAGATTAAGGTTCCTGCTGGAACACGTATCTGTCAGTTTGAAATCTGTCTCTCTCAGCGTGCTACAGTGTGGCAGAAGCTGAAATGGCTGTTTACATCTGGTTATAAATTTGAGTTCGTAAATGACCTTGAAGGAGTAAGTAGGGGCGGTTTCGGTGCTGGAACTCCTGAAAACTCTGAAAAGGTATGATAGAAATATTGTTGATTATAGCAGTTGCAGTAGCAGCTGTATCAGTTTATCTGTTGAAGAAGGATGAACCACAGAACCCTTTGTCTTTTTATGAATCCATGAAGTTGTGTAATCTTCCAATCATAACCATGAAGGTTGGAGACGATGACCTCAATTTCCTGCTTGATACAGGAAGTATGGAAAGTATTATAGATATCAGGGTAATAGACCTGCTGAAACTTCCTTATAAGCCACATGAAAAGACTTTTGATATCTATGGAGTTACCGGCACTACCGTGAAAGTACCTTCTGTATTGATTGACCTTGAATATAAGGGAAATATATATGAGGGTCATTTCATGGCAAAAGACTTGGGTGATTCTATGGATATGGTAAAGCAAGAGTATGGCGTGAGGATTCATGGAGTTCTTGGTGCTAAGTTCTTTGATAAGTATAAATACGTCCTTGATTTCAAGACATTAACTGCATATACCAAAAAGTAATCATTATGGAAAAGACTATCATTTCATTAACAGGGCATGACCCAAAGGCAAAGAATCAATTAGTCTTGGTATCTTTTGATAAGAAGTACGTTAAGTATAAACTTGTGACTCCTTATTCAAATGCACTAAGATGTGGAGTAGATGCAGAAGATTCAGACAAGATTGTCTGGATTGACCCTTCTGGAGGCCCCATGATAAAACTTGGTTATAAAGTTAATGACTTGGAGTTGGCTGAGATATATCACAGCACTAAGTTCAAAGCATACATTCTAAAGTTTATGAGGGTATGATTTACTTTGTAAGTAATGTTTCCGAGATATTTGAGAATGAAGTGTATAAGTGCATTTCAGTTGAAAAGTCCTTAGAACTGCTTGAAACAATAAAGATAGTAGGACTTGATACCGAAACTGAGGGTTTTGACCCTTACACTAAGAAGCTCCTATCTCTTCAGCTTGGGAACAAGGACTTCCAGGTAGTCATAGACTGTTCTACTGTAGATGTCACCTTATATAAAGAATATCTTGAGTCAGACAGAACATTCCTTGGCTGGAATCTGAAGTTTGACTTGAGATTTCTTTATTATCATAACATCTATCCAAGAAGAGTCTATGATGGTTATTTGGCAGAAAAGCTTCTCTGGCTTGGTTATCCCTCAGGAATTCACGGACTATCCTTGAAAGCTGCTGGTGAGAATTATCTGAATGTTGAACTTGACAAGTCCACCAGAGGTAAGATTCATTATCTTGGATTGAATGCAGAAGTTATCCAGTATGGAGCCAATGATGTCAAGTATCTGGAGGACATTATCAGAATGCAGTATAAGGAACTTGTAAGGAAAGGTCTTCAGGAAGCCATTAAGGTTGAGAATAAGTTTGTGCTTCCCCTTGCTTATATGGAGCATTGTGGAATCAAGCTTGACATTGACAAGTGGAAAGCTAAAATGAAGAAGGACAACGAGAAGTATAATGATACTATCAACTCTCTGAATAACTGGGTAGTCAAGCATTATTCAAATGATAAGAGATTTACTCATGTCAATCTTCAGGGAGACCTTTGGAACGGTTTTGACACTACACCAAAATGTATGATAAACTGGGCAAGTCCAAAACAGGTCATTCCATTATTCAAGGAACTTGGATTTGATTTGGAGACCAAAGACAAGGTTACAGGTCAGATGAAAGAGAGTGTGGATGCTAAAGTTATAGAGCCTCAGAAAGATAAAAGTGGCATTGCCCCTATCTATCTTGACTATAAAGCCGCTGCTAAAGTAGTTGGAACCTACGGCCAGAATTTCTTAGACCAAGTTAATCCTGTAAGTGGAAGAATCCATACTCACTATAATCAGTTGGGAGCGGACACTACCAGAATTACCTCAGGAGGCAAGGATAAGAGTAACAAGGTTGAATATGTCAATCTCCTTAATCTGCCATCTGACGAAGAAACAAGAGCTTGTTTTGTGGCTGAAAAAGGTAATAAGTGGATTTCCATAGACTATTCTGGTCAGGAAACCTATCTCATGGCATCCATAGCCAATGATGAAGCCATCATTAAAGAACTTACTGAAGGCTCAGGAGATATTCATTCCCTGACTGCTTATATGGCTTATTCAGAGATTCCGAGAGATATGCCTATATCTGAAATAAAGGATTTCTCCAAGAAGTCCCATAAGAATGGAGGTCTTGATTATAGACAGGAAGCCAAAGGTATAGAATTTGCTATTAATTACGGTGGTGATGCAAATACCATTCATCAGAATAAAGGTATTCCATTGGAAGAAGCTCAGAAGGTTTATAATAACTATATGAGTGGCTTCAATGGTCTTAAGAAATATCAGGATTTCAGACGCAAAGATTGGTTTGAGAAAGGTTATATCTTATTAAATCCTCTCACTGGGCACAAGGCATTTATCTATGACTATGATGAATTGTTATCAGAGAAGCGAAGAATGTCTGAGGATGGATTCTGGGACTATTATGGGGAAATGAAGGTATCTGCTCCAAACTGTGACACAGTTCAGATGGTTAAGCAATTCTTTAAGAGAAAGGCTGCCTCTGAGAAGCAGTCAATCAACTATCCCATACAGGCTACAGGTTCCATGTGCCTCAGGTTCTCCATGATTTATCTCTGGGACTATATTATCAAGAACAACCTTCAGGAGAAGGTTAAGATATGTGTCTCGCCATACGATGAAATAAACTGTGAAGCTCCTGAGGAGATAGCAGAGGAAGTAGCCAAGACTATCTATGACTGTATGGTGAAGGCAGGTTCCATATTCTGTACAAGATGTAAGCTTGATGCTGATATTTCAAGGAATAAAGATAAGAGTTTGCCAGACCACTGGATTCATTAATTATAGGTATGAAAAATATTACAAGAAAAGATATTAGTATATACTGTGAAGTTAGGAACTACCTTGAGGCTGAATCAAAAAGAATCTTTGATTACATCCTTAAGGTGATTCCTAAGGTGAATAACATTGCTCAAAATGAGACTCTCAGAACATGGAGAGTAGATAAAGGAGTATTCTCTCTGCTGTATTCTTATATAGATGTTACAGCTCCTAATCCTGAACAACCTATTATGGCTTCATTTGATTTACCAGTTGCTACAGTTGTTGACCATAACTGGAAGCGTTGGTTAGATTTACAAGCTAAAGAGATTGAAAAGGAAATGGCTGAAAAGGAATCTTTAATCACTCCTCCAATAACAGAAAATGGTTTTGGAAGTGATTATGATAAAGATAAGGAAATTTTAGATAAGAAAGAGGATGAGAAACATTAATATTACATTATCAGCACCTGCTATTGAGGTACTGCGTAAGTTGGCAAAGGTGTCTAAGATGGATTGTTGGTTCTCTATTGATGACAGTGGTGTTATCACTGACTTAGAGGACAATAATACTGTTATGAACACCAGTGAGGCGATTTATATGCTTCTTGATGGTGCATCTCCTCAAGATTTTGAGCATCTTGACGATGTAGAAATGAGAACAATGGTACTTATGCTCTCAAACACTATAAAGCAATTAGTCAATGGATAACTATCCCCCAGGAGCAGCCCACGATCCAAATGCTCCATATAATCAGGTGTCTCTTCCTGAGGTAGAATTTGATGTGACTTGTTCTATTTCTTTAAGCAGAACTGTACAAGTTTATACAGATGATTACATTCCAGAGTGTGATGACAATGGCAGTATTATAGAATATAATACTTCTGAAACATCATGGAGTGAGGCTTATAGGGATGACCACAAGACCATTCCTGAGTTACTTGAAGAACTCAAGAAATATATTCAAAAGGATTTGGATAATATTGACAAGGTAGCTGAAGAGCAGAAGCATAACAAAGCCTTTCTAAAGAGAAAACTTGAGTTTCTTCTTGAAGAATGTGATGATTGGATAGTTGATGAAGAAGACTATGAAGGAGAATACTAAAACAAGAGTAGCCATTTTAGACAGTTCAAATAGTACTCTGTATATTGAAGATGTGTTAGAAGAAACCATTAGAGAATATGGTGGGGATATTGACACCTACATCGAGGAGAACTATAACACAACTAACTGTACTTGGATGGTCACAAACTCAGTCCAATATATCTCCGAAGACCCTGATCCGATTTGTTTAGATGAACTAATAGACAAATGCAATGAGTAGACGTATAACTTTAAGTAAGGAATTTGGACTTAATCCATCAGTTGCACATTGTGAGTGCTGTGGTAAGGAGTATGGAGTAGCCTTACTTGGTACAAGCTGCAAAGACCCTAAGACTGGTAAGACCGTACAGGCACCAAGAGATATATTGCATGGTTTCTGCAATAACTGTCAGGCAGTGATTGACCAAGGAGGCGTACTAATTATCGAGGTTGCTGATGAAGAAGAGGAAAAGAACCCAAAGAATCCCTATAGAACTGGAAGAATAGTAGGCTGCTCCAAGGACTATAGGGAACGTAATAATATTACAACTCCTGTTGTTTATATGGAGCAATCCATGTTCCAAGCTATCTTTGGTAAGGTGGAATTTAAACAATAATTGTTATATGGTGCATTGGTATGGAAATTTTTCCTTATCTTTGCACCATAAACTTTATAGTTATGAAAGAGAATAAGTGTAAAAAAGAAAGGATGAGGCTCTTCTGCATTACTTATGATGTGCATGAGGTAGCCCAAACCATAGAGTTTGCAGGTACTGCTGTAGTACAGGCCGAAACCCTTAAGAAAGCAGAAGTATGCTTCAAATCTGAATCTCAGTTTAATGGTGTGCAGGATAAGATACACATAAAGAATATTGTAGAAGTCAATTTTACCAAGGGAACTAAGCTCTTAGCAGAAAATTACATTAAAACCGACAGTTATGAACAATCAAAATTCTGAAAAATCTAATGCCCTCATCAGTTTCTCTCCTGATGGAGGTACCTTACCTCCAGTAGAAAAAAACGACAGGGTAAATCATCCAAGTCATTACACTTGGCTCAAGGATTTATGTGGCATTGAGGTAATTGATATTACTCGGCACATGGATTTTGACCTTGGTAATGCTATTAAATATATTCTTAGAAATGGACATAAATCTGAAGAAGGTATGTCTGACAATGAGAAAGCCATTGAAGATCTGAATAAGGCCATATTTTATATCAAAGATAAAATCAAAATGATGGGAGGAGAAGTAAAATGAAGACTGTAATCGGCATTGTCATACTGCTTCTTATTTTTGCAGCAGTGTATATTTTTGTAATTGGTCTGGCATACTTATTCAGGTTTAAGGTAAAGCCTTGTAAGTATTGTGGTAATTTTATGGTATTCAGAGGAGAAAAAGAACGTCCTGAGGGTAATGTATATCTATTTCAGTGTCCTGAATGTGGAGCTTGGGATGAAGTACCTGTAAAGGAATTCCACAGGCTTTATGAAAGTATGTCTTGTGACATTTTTAGGCTGTAGATTTGATTTACTTGAAAATTTAGAAAAGGGCAAATGAAATGTTGTCCTTTTTTTATAGATATAAACAACATGATAATACAAATAGAATCTGAGATTATAAGAGGAATGGCTGGTGAGGTTAGGTATTGTACTAAACCTTGTCCTCATAAGGTAATCGGTGTAGGTAATATTCCAGCTATGGTAGGTTCTACTGAGTGTAAAATGTGTCAGCATCACGGAGGCATTACAGAAGCTTCTGATTGTGTAATCTGTAATCATGAATAGTATGACTATATCGAAGGAAGAAGTAATGCAGGACTATGCCAGATTTATTAGGCATGAGGCTATGAGAGCAAACTGTACTCAGGAAGAGATAGTAAATATAATCAAAGAAACAAAGCTATGACATTAAGAGAATATATGTTCCAAAGATTTATAAGGAACAATCATCCGAAGTATCATAAGTATGCTAATAGTTGGATAGACTGTACTGTAAAAAGTCAGTGGGATTATTTTAAAGAAGAACAGAAAAGATTAGGATTATGAAATTGGTTTCAACGAAAGCTGAATTAATTCAGCAACAAGAAGGGCTGGAAGGTCTTTATAAGCACATTGAATTGTGTGGCAGAACATGTTATAAATCTACAGATAAAATAACGGATGACTCTGCTAAACCTTTTGTAGACAGAATGATTAACAGTCATCATACTGCCATGCTTGAGCATGGTACAGTATATTTATGTGATAAAGATTGGAATGGCAGTCCTCTTGAGAAATATAAGAGAAACAAGTATTCTAAATATAGTGAAAATTATCTTGGGAAGGAGGTTTGTCAGGGTGACACAGATTACCTCTATGAGTACTTTGTTACTACTAATCTTAGAGTCCTTGTAGAGAACAATTGGCTTGATGACCTTAAGTACATTTGTAACCCAACAAAGTTTCATAAGAGAAGATATTCATTCAAGTTGACTACATCTATTGGAGTAACAAGAGAGCTCAACAGGCATAGGGTAAATAGTATTGCAGAGCAGAGTACAAGATATTGTAATTACTCAAAAGACAAGTTTGGCAACGAGATTACTTTCTGCAAGCCTGTATGGACACCTGACTATGATGAAGCTGATTGGGATAGGTTCCTCAAAGCTTTGTTTGAAGCAGAGAATGCTTACCTTGGTCTAATTAATCAGGGCTGGCAACCACAGCAGGCAAGAGAAGTTCTTCCTTTATGCACAGCTACTGAGATTGTGCATACTGCATTTGCCTCTGATTGGAGACATTTCTTTGATTTAAGGCTGTTTGCTAAGACAGGTAATCCTCATCCTAATATGTTACTACTTGCTCAGTTAATGCAAGCTGAAGCAGAGAAAGCTGGTATTTGGGATGATATTATGAAACAACCATCTAAATTTGAATAAGTGCTGGGGATTGTAATGATACATCTGACATACTCTTATGGCACAAGACTTTGATTACATTTGTCAGGATTGTATATTCTTGAGCGTCGATGATGCCATAAATGATGTGTGTCGTTTTGTAGAAGGGAAACCTATAAGGACATATCGTTTTGATAAAGCATGTAAGAATCTTAAATTGTGGGAGAAGAAAAATGATATTAGATTGGACTGACTATTTATGGATGACAGTAATAATTGCATTGTTATTATATGGAATCTGCATAAAAAAAGACCATTATTAATTATTTGAATTGTCAATATGAAAAAAAGTTGAAAAGGAAATTGAGAAAACCGTCAAGGAAAGGATTATTAAATATGTAGCTGTTGATGGTACTGAATTTGTTAATGAAGAGGAGTGTAGAAAATATGAAGAAACAGTAGAGTGTGTTTTGTTGTCAAAATACAGACCTCTTATTATCCGTACTACTACAGAATATAATATATTTGAATGTGGTAGTGATGATTCTACTGTGGAGATTGTAAAGATAACCAAGCCTGAGGATTCTGATTTAATTTTGCAGTTATACAGACTATATAATCCACACCTTGACAAACCTGAATACAAAAAGTATGTTGATGCAGCTGCTAAGAAACTTTCCGTTGCACTGCAAGGTTCTGGTATTGTTTTTGTTGGCAGGGGCTGTGATGATGATTGTTTATGGATTATAGGTTCACAGGATTCAGTGATGCAAACTATTAGGGAAGCATGTAAACCCGAAGAAAAGAAAGATGACACAGAGGGAGAAAATCACGGAGCTTAAAATGGCTCTCATGAGAGTTAAATCTATTGCAAGTAGTATTAAGTCAGAAGGTGATGACTATGATATGCAATGGCATAAAAGCTATTGTAAGCAATTAGAGGATGTGTGTACAGAAGCATTAAGAAAAACTAAGTAATATGTGGCAGGTAACAGTACATCACCATGACAAGGATTATAGACGTGGTGATTTAGAAGATAAGTTTGAGCTTATTCAGACGGAGAATTTTAAGACTAAGAAAAGTGCTAAGGAATGGATAGTAAAGCAGCTTGCAAAGAAGTCAGGTACTACCCGCACTGAATGGCACAATGGTGATAGACCCAGTTATGGCTATTGCTTTACAGGTGTTACATGGCAGCATGAAAACTCTGGAGAAGAAATGGAAGAGTATTATCAGTATACACTGAAGAAGACAAAGCTTAGATGATAAGAAGTAAATGGATTGAGAGTGTCAGAGAAAGACTCTCAGATTTGTATACTGAGTGTGATTCAAGTGTTGCATGTAATACAGAAATGACTACCTTTGAGAAACTTCAGATTCAGAAAAGACTTAAGGAAGTTGTAGGTTATATTGATATGAAATTAAAGGGTAAATAACAAAGTTATCTCCAATAGAGGAACAAGAATAGGCTCGGTGATAAATTTCTTTGAATAAATTACGCATATTGGAACAACGATTTTGGCTGAGCCTGCAAAGTTCCTCTTTATTGGAGGTAACGGAAATTAAATTATGGAAATAATTGGATTATTGTTCGCCTTTATATTAATCTGCATCGCAAGACTCCTTGGGGCAAATAAAGATGCTGAGAAACATAAAGATAAAAGGTCATTCCATGACCAATACAATGACTGGAGTTATCGTGGATAAAAGAAAAGGTCTTGGATTTTACTTCCCAAGACCTCTTTTTACGTTCTAATGATGACAGACTACTTAAATATTTGGAATAGGTCATCCTCAGTAGCAAGTTCATATTGATTCTGTACTTGCTTTAGGAATGGTAATGCCTTTTCAGCATTATGTAACCATAAGTTTTCACCATCATATTTACCTCCCTCAATAGTAACTGCTAAGTCAGTTAATGTTAATAACTTAACCATCTTCTGAATAGGATTTAAACAAGCCATTGGGGAGTTAAGTATAGTAATAATGTTAGAGACAAATCCTGGGTCAAAAGGCATTGATGCACCAGTTTCCATTCTCATACGCATAAGTTGATACATAAGGTTTCTGTATGCCCAATTACCTTTCTTGTCTTTGTATCTTCCAAGTGAGGAAATAGAAGCAACTAAGCCACCAAGTAACAATGATTCTGCCAATGCTCTCTTCATATTAGCAAGTTGCATAGGAGATAACTCATGCCACCTAGTCATGATATGCCATCCACCATCATTCCACTCTTTGAAGGTATCTAGTACAAACTTAAATACAGTGGTGTAATAACCCTCACGGAATTCATCCAAGTCATAGTTATAATGAAGTCCTCTGAATCTCCTTTGGTAGTGAGCAGGCATCCATTGACGGAAGTTCATAATTAATCTACCAAAGCAGTATCTATGAATCATACCCTTATCTATTTGTCCATTCATAGCACCATGCATTGATTTGTTACAATAAGATACCTGATTTCTAGTAACTTCAATATCTTGTTTAGTAAGAGGTCTACGAATTTTATTCTTAGGGTCATTAGGGTCTTGCACTAATATATCCCAGTCATCATAGTTAATAACAAGCTCTCCTACACCACTTTCTACTTTCTTTTCAAATACCTTTCTGAGTGGTACAGTCTGCCCTGTCCTTTTATTAACTACCTTCCTCTGATGGAGTATAGCAAGCATGGTTTCTGCATGAAGCATGTGCTCACCCATGCCATACATAAATAGTATATTGGAATTACCAACAATCCTACTTACTATATTGTTGTACATACCATCCCTCTTAAGTGACTCTATGAACTCATCATCAACATCAAAGAAATCCATTAAGAGAGCAAGGTCTGATGTCTTATTATTACTTGCAAGTTCATTAAGCATTGGCCATATCTCTTGGAAGTATTCCCATTCAGCATAACCCCAATCAGCAATGTTAAAGAATTCACCACAACCAGATTCAATAGCCATTTGTAATTTACCTACTAGAGCATTAGCTTGAGCACCAAGTAAGTTAAGGGACAATCCCGTCTTTGAGGTATAACTTGTAACAAGGTTAGTAAGTTTATCATAGCTAACATCTAAGCCAAATACTGACACATGACCTTTACCATCTTTATGCCTCTTACCATAGATATTAGCCTCAGTAAAATCAGCTACTAGTCCAGCACTCAAAGCAGTAGAAGGAGTTTTTTTAATTGTCCTAATCATTACATCCCTACCCCAAGTATAAATATCCATAAGAGTTCTGTCACCCTCAACAGCTGCAATGTTTCTACGGTTCATCAACCAGTCTTTAGCAAGCATGAGAGCATCAATGGCTTTATTCATTTCGTTGTACTGAACACTAGATACCATCATAGCTTCCATACCTCTACTAAAGTCTACACTAAGCCTAGAAGGGTCTTTAATCTTATGTGTAAAGAACAATGGTAATCTCTGTGCTTCCTGACCTGATAAGTCTGACTGTCTAAGAGCAATATTATTAGCCTCAAGGGTATCTTGGAATCCATAGTCTGTATCATCCTCTCTTCTGACAAGCATATCAACTACCTTATTCTTGATAACTTGAAGTACTTTAGATGGGTCTCCACCACTTTCTTTAAGGGCAGTAGTTACATCAGTAGAAATCTGAGGAGCATCAAAGAATCCAAATTCAGCAGAAGGCAGACCATAAGTAATAGCAGCTTTCATAGCCATCATCTTATAATAATATTCCTGCTGTGCCTGAGTCATTTGAGGCATCTGCTTTCCAAACTCAGACCTCTTTGGAATCCTTATTGTAAACTCATAGTCATCAGGTGTAGCATTTTCTTCTTGGAATACTTTAAGGTATTCTGCATAAGCTTGATTGAATGTAGGATTATTGAAGGGCTTAACCCACTCAGTATTATTATTCTCCCATGATTCCATCCTACGCTGTACCTCTCTCTGAGAATAGCCTTGATTCTCAAAGTACTCTCTAACTCTTTTTCTTTCTTCCTCAAACTTATCCCAGTCAATATCAGATAATACTCTACCAGTTAAGTTGCCATCCTTTCTCTCATATATAAAGGAAGAGTCACTGCCTGACTCAAACAGGTCATTAGTAAGCCTTCTGATAAGAGTATCTCCTCTCCTTGCCTTTTCATCCCTCGCTCTGTTTCTGTCTTTAACAGCAGCAGCAAAGAGTGCCAAAGCCTCATCATTGGATTCACCCATTGCATAGATGTATCTGTCAAAGAAGTTAATGTCTTTTCTGGCAGTCTCAAGTATCTCCTTAAGTGATACCATTTCCTCACCATTGCTTCTCTGGTCATCCTTACCCCAATAGATGCTGTAATAGGCATACACCACATCAAACTGTTTCTTCTTGGCATTCTTCTTGAGTTCAGTAAGCTTATTGTTCAGAGAAGCTGCAAGCTGCTCAATCTGGTCAATAATGTCTTGACTCAAGCCCAATTCATCAAGCTCATACCTATTCATATTGAGTAATTCCTCCAGAATGGGCCCATAGGCATCAGCCAACTCAGTACTCTTGATAATTATACCACTGGCTTGGTTAGTTGCCTCAAGTACATTAGGTGCAGCAGAGAAGTTGGTGTCCATGTTAGTGACCATATCAGCTATGGTGTTGATTTCTTGAGCTAAGTCACTGAGCATACTGACCATAGATTCTCCGTACCTTCCCCTGTCAATCTCCTGCTCAAGCTGTCTGAGCCTACGGTCATCACCTCTTTTCTTACCTCCAGTCTTACGTCTATAGGTTTCAAGCTCAATATACTTATTATTCAGAAATACTCTGGCAGCCTCACTCAGCTTTTCAGCCTTGGACATATCAGTAAGAACCTCCTCCTTATCCACATGGCTGACTCTGTAGAGTTCTTTGAGAGCATCATATATTTCAGAAGCAGGAGTACCAAAATATTCTGTGTCATCGGTGAATCTCGACAACTCATTTTCCTTCTTAGCTTCCAGTCCTGACAAATCTAATCCTCCCATCTTACGCTTGAATGCAGAGAGCATATAACCAATCTCATTACTCCAATAGGGATTACTTAGAAGGTTGGCCGAAGCCTGACTTATCTGAGTTTCATCCATACCTGACTTGTAAGACAGCACATTAGCCAAGTCATCACCAAAGGCATTCTTAAGTGTCTCAAGTCTTGGATTACCATTAAACAAGTCTATTAACAGTCTTGCAGAATCTGGATTGGCTACATATCTTCCCCTATGGAAAGCCCCGACCATATCCTTAATAGTCCTTTCAAACCCAAGTGCTTGAAGAGTGTTGGCATAGCGTGTCCTTGTTTCATCACTGAAGTCAGTTTCAAGTCCCTGAGAAGCCGACCAATCAGTTATAGCCTTGTAGATAATATTTCTCCTTGTCAATGACCTGTTAGCACCATAGTTGTCAGCATTGAGATTCTCTACCTCAATAATGAATTTACCATTAGAGAACCTAATCATGGCTTTCATTCTAGTGTTGTTGTCATTAAAGTCAAGTACCCTGTCAAGTACTTCCTCAGGAGTATCATAACCAATAGGGTCTCCATTAGTATCAACTGCCTGAAGTTGTTGCTTAGCAGAGTCAAGTAAATTCTGGTCAGCAATAAGGTCTTCAATATGAACCCAGTCCATGAAGTCCTTACTCTTAATTTCCCCAAGTCTGTCAAACTGGTCTTTGCTGAACTTAGCTCTGACATCATCTAACTTTGACATGGCATACAGGAAGTTAGTCAGCTTCCTGTCATGCCCAGTCTTATTATACATATCCATGTAAAGTTTACTCTTCTTACCCTTTACAGATGGATAGATTGTACACATTTCACCTGCCATATCACTTACACAAATTTAGTTTATTCTCTGATTCCTGCACATCACTCAGAAGCTCCTCCTGAGTTACTCCCATTACCTCTGCCACCTTATCAATGACATCCATACTCAGACCAGTAGCACTTGAAATGAAGCTCTGCTGACCTGCATTGTAGAGTTTATTGAACCTGTCTTGCAGATTCTGCATATTCAGCCTTTGGTCTCCCATTGCATAACCTCCCTTAACAGCTGCAAGCAAAGGCATTAAGTGCTGGTAGACTGTCCTTCCATCATCTACCATAGGCTCTGAACTATGTCCACTGTCAGGCTCAGCTGTTGTAGCACTCTCAGGTTCTGAATTCTTCACTACAGATTCTATCTCATAAACCTTCCTGCTTGGATCAATCTCAAAGCACTGTTGGTTTTCACCACCAAGTTTATCGACAAAATATACTCTTACATCATCGGAGTTGTTGATAGGTTCTGCATATATCCACCTTGTAGTACCATCATTCATCTGCATCTTAGCAAGTCCAACACTTTGTGGTTCTGTGTCAAACTCCCTACTTGCTATAAGGTCTCCACTCTGGAAGGTAACATCCTTCTCCTTGAGTGTACCAAGGTTAGCATAACCAAGATTGAGCATGAACTGAATAAGTAGATTATCTATTCTATCCTGATTCATATCCAATTGCTTCAACAGACTTTCCTTATATCCCGGAATAGCCAGCTTGACATTGTTAGGAGTCATTGACATAAAGGTCTTAGGACTGAATCCAAATGAACCAAGGAAGAAATTATATTCAACCAACTTTAATGCCAGATTATCCTTGTCCTCTATTCTTTTCTCCTTCTCGGAGGTATAAAGGTCTGCCCAACCGCTTCTCAGGGCTTGGATTTCAGTGTCTGTCAGTCCCCTTGTGTTAATAGTCAGAATATCATTTCCAGCTTTATCCTTATCCATCATGATAGCCTGAACAAACACATTGTCCCTATACTGGTTCTTCTTAGCTACAAACCTCTTGGGGAAATTATCAAGCATGTCTGCTCTGTTATTATCACTTAGGTCAAACAGAGGAGCTTCCATATTCATATAGTATGACATATAGAATCTTCCGAATTCCTTTGCCATCTTCTGAGACATATAACCCATCTTACTCTTCAAAGCCTTGTACACCTTATAGGTTTCCTCACTGGCCTGAATCATATTATCCCCAAGTAATTCCCTCTCCAGCTCACTGCTGGTGTCCCTGAATGCCTGAATCAATGATACTTCCTTACCATTCTCATCATAGATGATACCTTCGGCAGCTTTCTTCATTTCCTCAGTCACATAGGCATTGGCAGCAAACTGTTCATCTGATAACCTGTTATTCATCGTATCTGAAGCATAAGGGCCTACAGCAGAGGTAATACTGTTATAACGTGTAGTGTGGATGACTCCCCTGAACATTTCAGCCATATTGTTCAGCTTCTTGTAAAGCTCAAGTACTGTCAAGTCCATATCCTTCTTATACTGTCTGTAAGCCTCGTCATCCCTGCTTGAGGGAGTATGCTCCCTTACAAAGAATCCTTTGTCATAGTTATATTGGAGTTGCAGAGAGGCTCCCTTTCCATCCTCACCTCTCAGCTCCTTCTGCATTGCATTCAGTGTCTGCATCAGACTATTGGTACTACCACTTGCAGCCTCAATATTGTATCTGTTGATAAGCTGTTTAATGATGGGATGAGTCAGGAACAGACCAATAAACTCAAGGTCATGTCCAAGCCTTACCAAGGCTACTGCCACATTCACAGTGTCCATATTGATGTTGAGCAGATTCAATACAGGGTCTTTGACAGCATCTACTGAACCAGCAAGCAGCTGGGCTAACAGACTGCTTATTCTAGTGGCATTGTCCAGACCATATTCTTGGTCTACAATATAACGATTACCCTCAAAGTAAGACTGCCCATTGATAGTCATTGCACCTCCTTCAGGAATCTGAATCTCAGCAGGAACATCAGACATACCTACAATAGCATGGCTTACATTTGCCTGAGCAAACACACCAATCAGCTTGGCAGCAACCATATTCTGCTTATGGAACTGCATCTGTGTATCTGCATACTGCAAGTACTTATTAGTGTAAGCTGCATCCTTCAGACTACTTATACTCATCTTACTTGCACTCTCATAACCAGTACCATTGTCCATAGCAGCCATCATGTAGCCAATACGCTTGACTTCATCAAAGTTACCACTTGACAGTACTTGGTCTTCTGCCATACCACTTGTCAGGATTCCCCACTGAGTTGCTATAACAAGATTGTCATTGGCATATTTTCCACTTGTGGGATTCTCCCATTCAATCTTATGCTTTGACCTCCAAGAGGAGAGAATTAAATGGTCAGCGGCATCTCTGGGCTGCATCTCTCCATTAATTAATGGCCTAACCCTACTTGCCGTTCCATTTCTACCAGCTGCTTTGTATTCATCCTCAAGCTCTTTGATGACTGCATTTCTGTTGTCTGTCCTATTAAGTTGATAACGCATAATGTACATCTTATCAACGTCAAAGTCAGAACCACTGAGGGTAGTAATCTCTTTTGGAAGCATAATGCCTTCTCCGGCATTCTTCGGCAGGAACCCTACAATCTTCAGAGGAGCCATAGAGTACTTGGCCTCCGTAGGAATACGATAGCCAATCATTTCAAGAAGCTTAGGATTAGCCTTCTTGATCTTCTCCATGTCTATACCTCCCTTACCATCACCAAAGTCCTCATAGAACTGGTCATCATAAGCAGGTGCATAACACTCAAAGTACTTGATGGTACCATCAGCATTTCTGACAATTTTCAGCTCTTCTGCGGTACCATAATTACTTACCTGGACAAGAGGTCCTCCTGCGATCTCCTGTTTGTTAATCCTGTTTTTTATGATACTATTAAGCAGCTGTTGTATCCTGTCTGACTGTATGGCATCACTAAGAGGAATGTTGAACTCTCCGCTATCATCAAGCATACAAGCCCATTGTAAGTCAGTACCATACCTACTATCCTTTACAATCTCTCTCTGCAATGCCCTCATCATAGCAAGGTTCTTCATTTTTTTACTCCTATTGCCCAAGTCAAACTCTTCCTTAACAGCTTCACCAGAGCGTCTGATATTGTCAATGATTGCCTTAAAGTAAGCAATCTTAGCATTCTTGACACTGACCTTCTTGCCATCAACCTCTATAAACTGTTCTACTCCGTCAATGCTATTAGGCATGTCGGCAAATACCAGTACCCTGTTCTGACTACCCATCTGCTGCTCACCAGCAAAGTGTGCTGGATTATACTGCTGAATACTATAGTCATCAAATGGAATGGTGTGAACATATCTGTCATCATACTCTCCCTGATTCATGCCAGACGTATCCTTAAGATAGTTCACTACATCATCATGGGACAGATTAGAGTCATTAATGTCAAGAGTACCCATCAGACCTGTTTTCACAGCTGAGTTGAACATAATGGTGTCAATACCCTTCAATGGATTCTGCTTATGGCTCTCCTCCATAAAATCAAAGATAGCTGTCAATTTACTCTCCACACCTGCTGACCTCATAAGGGCATCTGCAAGTATCAGACAGTACTCAGAGTTTTTCTGCTGAACACCCATCTTAAGGGTAGGCATATATGGATTGAATCCACGCTTCTCAATCTGAGAATAAACAAAGGGTTTCAGAGGCTGCCACATAACATCCAAATCTTCAGCAGTAAAATCACCACTCAGAATCCTTTGGTAAACTTCCTCGTCTCTTGGAGTCCACTGACCAAATACAGCCATCTTCTTCCTATAGCCAGTAGGACTTGTGTATGCCTGAGCATCAGTTACATTAACTTCTTTGAAAGCATCTATCACTTTGTCGAACTGAGCAGCCATTAAAGCCTTTGCAGGAGCATTATCCCTGAATCTGTCCTGAACTAATACTTTCTCTTTGACTTTCTTAAGGGTTTCTACTACATCACTGGTCTCAATCTTGTCAGCAATATACATACTACGTGTATTACCATCAGTGACTTTTTGACCCTTAATAGTAGCATTTACATCACCTCTAAGACCCGGAGAATGCCATTGTGCAAAACGCTTCTGTAAGTCCTCCGTATTCTTGTAATAAGCAATGTCAGTGCAGAGTAACTGCATAATATTCATACTTGCAAACATATCATTCCAGAAGAACTCCTCAAGCCTCTCCTTTGCCTGACCCAAAGGCAATTTATCCTGTACGGCATTTACCTTAATGACATTCATGTCAGGAGATAACTGAATCAGACCTTCAAGTGCAAGATTCCTTAAGAATCTCTCAAAAGCTGCATCAATATTATCCTGAACTGCCTCCCTTAACAACTCAGTAAACCTTGAAGATTCATTAGTAGCAGGGTCGAACTTCTCACCATTGATCTTCTTCCTAAGTAATGCTCCAAGTTCACTATTCTTGTCCTCCACATACTGATTAAGATATTCCATGAACATAAATGAAGCACCATTCTTGTCAAAGCTGGAAATCTTAGCTGGCACACCATCCTTGAATATCTCCTCAAGCTCAGCCTTCCTTGCCTGTTCTTCAGCAGTAAGATTTTTCTTAGCCCTGAGTTTTTCCAGTTCAGCAGGTGCATTATTCCTGAAGTTCACAGCACGGATTCTGTTAATCTCCTGTGCAAATGTCTTCTCCACCAGCCAATCAGTAATAATGTCCCTGTAACCATCCTTAATACGGTCAAACTTAATATACTCCTCAGAAGGTTTGTTTGACATCATAGGGATTCTATAATAGGCACTTGCACCATGATCGTCATAAAGATACATACTGAGCATTGAAGCCATATACTGTACTGGAGACTTTGCAGAATATGCAGTACCATTGTCACTAAGCACTACAATATGGTCAAACTTCTCCCTTGTCTGTTTGGCTTCCTCAGTATCACCCATCATTCTGTCAAGCCAGTAGTTAAGCCATCCTTCTTCACCGTCCTGATTAGCATTCTTTCTCTTATTCCTAAACCACCCTTCAATGTTTCCATACTCACTTTCAATGAATGTCCTGACATCACCTCTCATACCTTTCATATTCTCAACGAACTTACTCAAGTATGAGGGAGTAACATAACTGTAGTGCAACTTACCAGCCTCATAGCTTACACTATCCAATCCATCACCCATGACAGGTGCAAAGGCTTCTATAAGCCTTGTATAATTGGATTGTGTCTTGCTATTCATGAACTTGTAATCAGCCTTACCAGTCGGAACCTTCATAAACTCCTTATGAAGTCCATTCATAGCCTCCATCATTCCCCTTACTACATTGGGACTTTCAAGGGTCTGAATCAGCAACTCTCTTGTAGGCATTGGTATATTAAGGGAGTTAAGAGCCTTCTCAATGTCAACTATCTTAGCTTCCCTTAGGGCCTCATCCATAGAAACCCCACCTTTCTTATAATTCAGGATAGCTTCAAGAGCCTCAGCTCCTTTCTTCAGACTACCCACAGCAGCTGCATCAATACTGTTTGTCCTTGGATTCCACAGATTAAAGCTACCCATTTCCTTACTGTTGTCCAACGACTTAATCATGTCCAGAGTACTGACAACAAACGGGTCTCTGTTAATAGTCTTTACTCTGGTTACAGTACCACCATTCCTAGTTTTCTCCTTATAGATAATATTATACTTCTGGAAGTACTTCTTAAAGTTGCTGAAGAACTGACTCCTAAGCTGCTCATTGCCATCAGCATTAAGTAAGTCAACAAGCTGTTGAACCCAAGGTTCTTGTGCTACCTTGCGCTCCAGTTTAGCTATCATATCATCAATATCAACAGCACCTTGAGTCCATTTCAGAATCTTACTGACTGCCTCATGAGCATCAATATTCTTTTCTATACCATATTCATCAGTGACCCTGTTACCTTCCTTGTCAAGTACATAAATCCTATTCAGATATTGCTTCATCAGCTTGCTCAGAGAACTGAAGGTACTTACCTGCCTGAAACCTACCTGCCAATGTTCAACAGTACTGCCAAACAAAGCCACTACCTCTTCATCAGTAAGGTCTTCTCCATTCTCATCCTTTTTCTTATCAGTCTCTGCATCCATAGCCCTTTCAGTGTCAATGGATATATTCTCCAGCTCGATAAGTTCCTGATAACCTAATTTTATAAATGCATCAAAGTTATCATATATCACCTGAGCCTTGTCTGCTAAGTCAAAGTCTTCCTGTAATCTTTCATTAATATCGGCATTAAATACCTGTTCCCTGATGACATCTTTAAACAACTTATCCAGACCAATGGCATTGATAATATCAATCCTATCCATTCCCTTAAAATCAGTGTTCCTGAGTTCATCAGTAAGGGAGGCATCCATCAGAATATCCTCTACTCTGACTGAGCCATCCTGAAGCTGGGTAATAGTCTCACTCAGTTTGAACATAGTCAGTGCCGCAAGCTTATGCAACTCATGATTGCCAAACATCGGATTATTCAGTAGGAAATCATTCTGTGCCCTGAGTATCATTTCCCTTTCAGTATAACCAACAGTCCATGAACCATCCTCATTCTTGTTCAGACCATTTACTCTATTAAGGGCAGCCAATTCTGAGGTATTCAGACCACTCCACATTACATGAGTACCAAGTGGCAATTTACCATGCTCTATCATTCTTTGAATCTGATTAGCTCCATCCTTGGCAGTAGCTCTCAGATTTTTCCTTTTCAGAATTACGGCATGAGAATATCCTTTTTTCCTTGTCTCTACTGGAGATAACTCGTATGCATCATCTACTACAATATTTTTCTCTATTGGTTTTTCCTGAATAACCCTGAGCATTGGAGTGCCATACTCATTAAGATACACTTCTGCCTTACCAGCATTAACTGCATCCATGAGTTTCTGTTTTTCTGCAAGTTGCCTTTCCCACTCAGCCTTGTTAGCATAGTGTTCACTTGTAGCCTGATTCCATTTAATCCTCTCATTTACCCATCCTATTTGTCCCTCAAGCCACATTACTTGGTCTCTGGTAGCTTTTACTGCCTGAGCAAATAACTCAGCCTGTGTAGGCTCTATTTTGGGTTGTTCAACAAGATTAAGAGCCTTACCATCTTCTGTAGTAACACTAACTAAACCGTTTCTCTGAGAGAAGTCCCTTGCTACTCCAGTAACGTCAACCTCAAGAGGTCTTGTAAGTCCGTCAGGGTATATAACACCAACTACAAATCCATTGTCAGTCTTTGAGATTGTGTCTACAGTTCCTACAATAGGCTCTTCTCCAAGTCTATTAACTTTTACAATATCTCCTTTCTTGGTGATAGGAATCTCACCTCCAGTAGAAGGAGAAGACAGAGGTTCGGTATTCTCTTCTCCAAGTAATTTCATTAACTGTTCTGTAGTCCAGTGTGTAGATTGACTGGTCTGCTCTATTTGCTTTTTCTTAATCTCTATTGCGTTCAAAGCATCTTCAGTAGCTCTTGCTTCTATAGAAATTGCTTTTTCTGACATGTACTCTTCACGTTTATAACCATCATCGTTTCTCTTATGTGAAAGTTCATGCAAAGCGATTAGTGTAGTGGCTACTTGTGGAGAATCTATTAATTTGGTTATTCTATCCCAAGTCCATCCATGTTTCTCAAGCTCTTTCAGAGTGGCTTTCTTTTGGTCTGAGAATGGGGCACCTGAACTGCCAGATAAGTGGTTTAATACTTCTTCAGGAGTATACAACTTCTTCTTCAATGTTATAGACTTGTCATTTGGATGATATAAGGCTAAAGCTTCCTGATTCGGATTAATTTTAATCTCTTCTACAGGTACTAAACCAGCTATTACACTACTTTTTGGAAGATAAACGTCTTTATCTTCAACAGCCACATTCATAGCCTTGACTACCTCATAGGCATTGGACATCATCTGTTCAGTCCTTTCCATGTTCCACTCAGTAAATGGAGCTGTCCTGTCTTCCTGTTCAGAAGTAACTACCATAGCATCGGCAATGACAGGAATCAGCATATCGTATACTGTAGTCTGCTTTTGGAATTTGGTATGGAAGAACAACTGGAATGCGTTGGCAATAATTTTACAGAACTTCTGCCATGTGTTAAGACCCATGTCATCAGGTGCAGGAATATTTTTAAGCACCTCTTGGAATGCAGCATTACTCATAGCCTCAGCGAGGAACTCATGAGGTGTGTACATACCATAGATGTCCCTACGAAGCTTATAGTGCCTGCCATTTACTACACCCCAATCAGCTATTTCAGGAACACCATGCTGGTCAAGCCACATATCAACATAATCCATAAGCTCTCTGATACCTCTGTTGAATTCAGCATCATTGTCAAGCCTGTTACTTGTAAGGGCATGGACTAATTCATGTAGTACAGTCTTTGCAGGATGTGACCTTACTTTTTTAGCCAAAGTATTGATTCTTACATCATATCCACCTTCTTGTCTTTTATTCCAAGTAGTTCCAGCAGCAGCTCTGTTAATGTTACCTTCTGCATCTTCTCTATCCTTGACTTCCTCAAAGATTACATTAATCTTCATTTTGCTGAACAAAGGAATCATTGACTTAGCAAGTGCCTTTTCCTGTTCAGTGGCATTAGAGTCAATGACCATTCTCAATACATCAGTAGCATCAATGATAGTACCAGCCTTAACCTGATTTAGTGGCTGGGTAACATCTGCCATGCTGCGTAATGTCTGAGCCTCAACAGTCTTAAGAGCCTGCTTAATTATTGTAGCAAGTTCATCTGTCTCTGCATGAATTTGGTCTATCTGCTCTTTGGAAAGACCCCTTACATTAGCAACAGACTTCTTTCCTCTACGGGCTATTTCAGAAGCATTTGCCTTTGAGATCGCCTCAGCTGAAGGTGCTGCATTAGAACTGCCCATGCCCTTAATAATGGAAATATTAGCAGCTCTTGTCATGGCGGTATAAATAGCCTGAGATTTAAATCTTGGACTACCAAAGTTATCAGTAGTATCTACACCTACTACCTGATAAGTGCTGCCCTGAGACTTATGAATAGTAGAAGCATAACCCATCTTCATGTTAGCCATAGATTCCTTAAGTTCATAGTAAGGTCTCCATGCCCAGCTACCGCCATCTGCAATAGCCTGTTTCTTCAACTGTTCAAGTGCGGTGTTGTAAGCCTGAATATTCTGAGTATCCTGTTCAAGTACTGGAATGTTAATGGTTCTGCCATCTTGCATCTTAATAGTATAATTCCTATATCTGATGTCGGCTCCAGTCCTTGTAGTCATGTGCTGAGTCCCTGTAGCAGCTATCACAATTCCTTCCTCTGCATTGTGTACAGCAGGTTCTCTGGCTCCAACAGGTGTGAATGAATCATACATGGTAATCAAGTCACCTTCTGCAAAATTCATGTCACGGTTAGCAGCCATATCAGGATGCAGGAGGAAGTGCAATTCCATATTATACTGATTAACCTTTGCATTTGTAAAGGCTACAATCTTTGCAAAGTTAGGATTCTGAGTCCTCATTCCCTCTTGGAACAATGGCAGCATCTGCTCAGAGAGCTTTGTCTGAGGGTTCTCAATAATCAGTCTTAAATCCTTACTTGATTGAGTACTACTTAGGTTAGGAAATGTTCCTCCTTGTAAAGTATAGTTTCCAAATTGGTCTGTAACCATGTGAATAGGGCTGTCCTCTCCCTGCCTTACTCTCTCGGTCAGACTAACCCTTGGAATATCAGTACGTGTGAATACAGGAGAGTCTGCCTCAGGATTGTTCAGGAGTTCAGGATGCCTGTTCCAAAACTCTGTACCACCAGTTCTTATAGGAGGTAACTGCCTCTGGTCTCCAAGGAATACAATCTTAGTGCCATAGCCAACAAGTTCCTCAATGTAGGACATAGCTTCCTCAGACACCATTGAAGCCTCATCAATAAACACAATATTGGCAGACTGAATGGGAATACCCATTTTGCGGGCTTGTCTGTCCACCTCAAAGACTTCCTGCCAGTTTCCATTGATATTCTTCATTACCATTTTCATACCAAGCATACCAGCCAAAGATTTGGCCTCTACCATATACTTGGTCTTATTAGCCTTGGTAATCTTGCTGTCAAGTACTCCCTTAGCCTTGTGACTTAAAGCTCCAATAAGAACATGAGGTCTTCCTGGTCTGTTAAGTCTTCTGAGAACCTCATTAATCAGAGTGGTCTTACCAGTACCAGCAGCACCCTCAAGCAGCATATACTTTCCACCATCAGGTTTGCTCAGGAATTCAAGTAGCTTGTCAATGGCATTCTTCTGTCCTTCAGTCCAATCAGTGATACCACCTTCAATGTCATTTACATAACCTTGTTCTTCTTTGGCATATCTGACCATCCATTTCTGACTATTCTTAGACCAATAGGCAGTCACTTTCAAGCCCCTTTGCCTATAGAAATTATCAAGTCTTTTGCCAAGATAATCCATAGCAGGGACATTCTTCCCCTTATCATTTTTATTAGGGATATATCTGCCATAAGCTCCAGTGTTGACTGTAGTATCCAAATCCTTCTGAAGGTCTTGAAGCCATGCATCTGAGTTTTGCTTAATAGCTCTGATGTCAAGAGGTCTTGAAACTGTTAGTACCCATTTGCCATTGCTGTTTTCATATACCCTGACTGACTCGTCATTAAACCATTTGCCTGCTTCCTGTTTCTCTGCCGCAGCTTCTTGGTAAGTGTCATAGATATGTGGAGACATAAATCTCCCTTTCCAAACTGCGATCTGTGCAGGGGTACCTGCAAAACGACGATTAAAATAGTTCAAAACATAATCATCCGAAGGCCACAAGCCTTGATTCTTCTCCCACAAGTCAGGGGTATTCTGATATTCATGGATGATTGACTTAAGGGTTCCCTTAGAAAAATGAGTCTTCTCCAGAAGTCCCTTAAACTCTGGAGAAGACGTATTGACACATATTACAGCCATAAGAATTGTTGTTTATTATTATTTAGAATCCACATGAGTTCAGCTCCTCAACAAGGGCCTGAAGTTCTGAGACAGTTGTAGGAAGTGATTTGCCTCTGCTTACCAATTCTTCCTCTAAAGCTTTAGTTCCTTTGAACTGTTTGCTTTCCTCACCAGCCCTTTCTCTTGCAGAGTTGATGGCTGATACCAAATCATTAAATCTTGTGCGACCTCCGTCACCTTTAAACACTGATGCAAAGGTAGTATTATTTCTTGAATTACTTACTTTCTCAGCCAATGTTTTTGGTTCTTGTTCAGTCTTTTTAACACCTTTCTGTGAATCATCACTGCCTTGTTGTACTTTACCTGTGTTATTAGCAGCTTTGTTCTGTGCCTCAATGGATAGAAGATTGTCCAATTCAGTTTGGGATATTGAACCATTCTGAATTCCATTCTGGGCATCCTCAAAGGTGTAGACAACCTCATTATCAACGATATTAACTTCTGTAATCTTCCTACCATTCAAATCATCACCTACTTTGTACTTTGCTTGTGTAGTCTTTTGATTCTCAATTTTTGCTGCTTCCTCCCTTGCAGCCCTCTCCTTCTGCTTCTTTTCAGCCTCAACAGCCTTACGATGTCTGTATTCAACCTCCTCTGAAGGGCTTAATGGAGCAAAGCCTCCTGCCCTATACTGGCTATAAACCTTACCATTAATTTCCCAATAACTTGTATTATTAACTCTTACAGGTCTTACCTTACCAGCTTGTATGTCAGCAGCAGCCCTGATGTCCTGAATAATGTCAGAATCAGTTATTTCATTGAAGTTACTATCATAGAGCTTCTCTCCAGAGAATGCATATCTTTCTCCATTATAATAGAAAGTGGAAACATTGCCTGAAGTAATAGGCACAGTAGGTGCTTGAACAAAGCCATCAATAGGCTCAAGATGGTCATTGACAGGATACATGTAAGTCTTGGCATTTACTACTCCAAGTGACTTAATGGCCACCTTAAACAATCCAGCATCCAAATACATCTTGATTCCACCGGCAGAACCCATCACTGAATTCTGGATGTTAATGACTGGATCAAGTTGTTCTATCATCTTATAGAGAATTTGCTTACTCTCCTCCATTGGCCTTTCAGGATTCAGGAGATTAAGTGTCAGACTCTCTGACTTATCCACTACAAGGAAAGGTGACTCCTCATTACCAAGGACAATCTTAGCATTGTCACTTGCAGCATCCAAGTTAAACTTCCTAAATGACAGCTCTCCAGTCTTGTCATCATAGAATAACCTGTTACCCATATTCCTATTGTTAATAGAGAATACAAGTCTTTGGTTAAGTTCCTTAAGCAGTGCTGGGATATCTTCCTTATTTGTTACAGTAGCCAAACTATCTACAAGTGACCTTATCTTTCTGCCAAGCTCACTGTCCCAGTTCATATTATTGTCATTCCAAGTTGTTGGTGCTACTGGAGTAGGAATGAACTTACCATCTGCACTCCTAATAAACATCCAGACGTTACCTGGAGAACCCTGAAGGCTTAGAGGATTCATAAAACCATACTGGTCATCACCCTCTCTTTTTTGGAAGAATTTCAGCTTTATTTCTCCCTCCTTGCCTATAGCAGTTGCAAACCTTATATCACCAATACTCAGCTTCCTCGGATTAACCTGTCTGTCGTCTGATTCCAATAAAGTCTTAAGGTCTGAGTCTCCTCTTTCCTGACCTTCAAACTGTAGAACCATCTGACCACCATTCATAGCATAGATGCTATTGAATGGTATATTAATAATGGTATATTCCTTAGCCTTGCTATCAGCATCCATATTCCTATAGGCTTCACGGATTTGCTCAGCCTTATCAGCCAAGTATTTATCATTCTGACCATAACCGAGGATACCAACTACAAGCATCTTACTGCCATCAGACATCTGCTTGACATTACCCTGAAGTACTGCATCTTTCTCGATGAACTCCTGTATTTTATCGGTAATTGGTGTTACTAAGAAGATGTGTTCACTGCCTTCACTTGGTACTGCCTTACCTTCATCATCCTTCATTACCATATATCTGACAGGCAGTTTACCATCTACCATAAAGTCATACATATAATTGTTGACTACATGGTCAATGTCAATACCCTTACTTGTAAGTAAATCTTGGAATGCCTGCAATGACGGAGACTTTCTTCTCTTTGCTACACCTTTATCAGCAGGATTCTTTCTGCCAAGTATAGTCTGGCTATAGGTCAGGAAGTTAGTGCCAGTAAATGACTTACTTGCTCTTGCTTCTTCTTTCTTATCTTCCTGCTCTGGAGTATCAGGCTCAACAACCCTTGTCTCCTGTTCAGAAGTTCCTGCCTGATTTTCTTTATTTTGTTCTGCATTTTCTTCTCTTTGTGTGGCTTCTACATTAAGTACGTCTATAAGTGCAGTTAAACCCTCTTTAGCGTAATGTCCTGTAGGAGACTGCATAACTTTGTCAAAAGCTTTGCCTCCATCTTCACCATATTTATCTACAATGGCTTGTCTGATTTCTGCCATAGCTTTATTGTATACATCAGAGCCAACAAACTTAGACATATCTCCTATACCTTGTTTGTCAATCTCTGGCATATATTTAGCTTTAATAACTTCAATCTCTTTACCTACTTTTTCAAAAGCACCAGCTAATGCATTAAATAAGTATCCTGCACTTTGGATTGTGTTAGGATTACCCTCTAATAGATATTCAGCAGCTACGGGATTTCCGACTGTTCCTTCTTCTCTTTCTCTATTGGGGGTAACTTCTTGTGCTTGAGAGTTACCTCCAGTAGGAGATTGAGAATTGGCAGGAGTCAGATTTTCGTCAGAATCCCCAATTATAGAAGTCTTACCAGTAGTATCAAACTTAACCTCTATTGCACCATTAGCAGGAATTGAGGTCACAGTAGCTGGAATACCTTGATATATAACTTTATCTCCCACGTTATATTTACTTGTAGGAGTCGGTTTCTCAGGCTGTTCTACAGGTTTTATCTCTACTTCCTCACCTTCTTTAGTCTCAGGTTCAGTCTTAGGCTTAACCTCAGGCTTCTTAGCAGGCTCTGGCTGTGCAGCAGCATCCTGTGGCTCACCTTTCTTACCTGCTTCTGGAGTAGGCTTTTCTTCTTCCTTTTTGGTAGCCTTCTTTTCTTCTGCGGGCTTTACCTCTGGAACCTTTGCAGTAGTACGTGCTTTATCAAGTTCCTCGGCTATTTCCTCTAAGTATGCAGCAGTTGATTCAGCACCAAGCATGTCTTGTGGGTCTTCCTTGTCAGCTTGTTCCACAACAGTCTTTCCATACTCACGGAGTTTGTCAGCAACAGTTGTAGAATTACCAGTATCAGCACGCTCACTCAGGGTTTCGTTAATAGCTTCCTGAGCAAACGTACCAAGTGCTGCCTTTGCCCTATTCTTAACCTCATCATCTTCATCAGCAGCATTATTCTCAATGACCTTATTTATAGCCCCTTCAGTAGCATTTACCTCAGCAGAGAATGGATAGAATGACTCAAGCAGCTTCTTATTCTCTTCATCGGTAGCCTCATGGATAGCATCCTCAAGTACAGACTGATTGTAGTTGCCATACATGAATGTATCAGCAACATCTTGCAGGGATTGGGCATTATGATATCTTGCTTTAGTAGCCTGCTCCTCCTGACCAATGGCAACTTTAGCACTCCTGACTTGTGCAGCAATCATCTCCTGAACCATCTCAGAAGGATTGTTCTTTGCCTTGTTAAACTGATTCTTGATGTCAGTCAGAGCCTCATCTATCTCAGCAATGTCCTTATCAATTTGCTTAACTCTATCAGTACCATCTATCGAAGATTCTACATCAGCCCTTTCCTGCTCAAGCTCTCCTCTACGACGAACCAAATCATCATGAAGAGAAGAAAGATAGGTGAGTTGCTGCACACCTCTTTGTGTATAATCTGCACCAGAAAGTGCAACATTGGCACGTACTACTGGGTCTTTGATATCATCAATGAATGGGGTAATATCTACTTCCCTGAACTTATCAGAATACTGCCTCTCCATATCCTCATAAGTCCTGATAGTATTATCAATCTTCTCCAGAGTTGACTTGGACTTATCCTGAATCATCTGACGGATTTCATCGTTGGATTTTCCATCATAGAAAGACTTTCCAGTTTTCACGTCCTTAGTCTGAGAGCGTAGATCATTAATGGTGTCATTGGAAACATTCTGTGCAGTCTCCTCATAATAACCCTTAAATAAGTCAAGCATTCCATTGTCACGGAAGTAGATTGCATCATTGACTATACTAAGCATTTCTGCATTCTTGTAACCCATAATATCCCCATTGTTAAGGGACTCCTCCATATCATAGGCAGAAGCCAATGCAGCAGCAGAGTGTTGCATTCTTTGTTTAAATTCAGACTTTGACAATTGGTCATTAAATGCCTGAATCATCTTATCAGCTTCTGTGTATCTTGCTTGTTGGTCTTTGATTGACTCATAGATACCACCCTGCCAACCAATGCCCATTTTACCATCAGCCTTCTGTCTGATACCAGCAGTACCAAACATACCAGTTAAACCACCAAGGAATACTTCTTCCCAACCAGAAGATGCAAGTGTTCCAAAGCCTTCACTCCATGCTTTAGTGAGAGCCTTGGTGTAGTCTACAAGGTCTGCCGTAACTGTAGGATTAATCTGCTTTTCCCAAAGGCTATACTTGTTGGAATCCTGATTATACCTGTCATCAGCCCATTGTTGGAGCTTGGCCTGAGCCTGCATTTCATTAGAATCAGAAATCATCCTCTGGGCACCTTCCTCAAAACCTTCAGAACCAAATCTTTTAGCTGTTCCTCCTACAATACCCATAGCACTGACTGATGGAAAATTAGGAGTCATGGAAGTCTCAACACCTCTTGCTAAAGCCCTGCCAAATTCTCTTGCTCCAACTTCCTTACCTTCAGCAGTCAACTTTACACCAAAGTCCTTAAGTGATTTCCTAAGATTGTAACCACCTTTCAATATATTACTAAACTCCAGTGAGTTTGTAATAGACAACAAACCAGTGTTCATTAGCCATACTGAATTGCCTACATCACGGAGTTGTTCATCAGCAAATGCCTTTGCATTGGCTACCTCTTGGTCAATGTTCTGAAGCCTTGCCATGTGGTTTCTCTGAGCTGTCTGCTCATCTACGCCTGAAGCAATCTCCTGCTGCATCATCATTTCAGATGCCCTATAATCTTCATTAGCCCTCTGTTGAATGCCCTCATACATGGACTTCTGATTATCCTTAACTGCATTGATGGCCTCAATGCTTGCCTCTGAATTAGCAGATACAAATGTACGTGCAAGGTAGTTGGCAATAGCACCAGCATTTTCAGAAGCTTTGGCACCAATACCAAGTGCCTTTGCTCCCTTTGATGTAAGGTTGGCAAGCCATCCCATATCAAACCCAGGCACAGCTAAGGAAGCCAAAGCACCGATAGTAAAACCTGCATTCTTGAGTAGTTTATCACCAAGGAAGTTAGCAGACAGGACATTAGCAGCAGAATACCAAGGAGAGTTCCTCTGTTCATCAGTATAATAGTTAGGTGCTATCTCTTCCATCTGCTCCTGAACATAGGACATGGCTTTATTAAAGTCATTATTCCACATGCCTTCCCAGAAGCCTGTCTTTTCATTGCCGTCAATGAGATTAGCACCACCCTGAATAAGACCATATAGAGCACCAATAGTACCATCAGCAAGAGTGGTAAGAGCAGTAGTGGTCATCTTTAAAAGACCATTACCTGCCTGTGCTAAACCTGACTGATTCTGTGCTCTTAGGTTTTCAAGATGTTCAAGCTGATAGTCTCCCACCATTCCTTCTGGGTCCCAAAAAGACTCACCAAAAGGGGTAGTACCAGCACCTGACTGTCTTCTCTGAGGAGTAGTCATATTACCTTGATAATAGGTAGCTGCTCCTGCTGCAAAAGGATTTTGAATCTCAGGAATTTCCGTAGTTTCCTGAGCAATACCCTGATGCTCATCGTTGATAGCCTGAAGGTCTTTGTAATTCAACCTTCCAACCTCAGTTATGTTATTCTTCTTTGCCATTATCGTGGTTCTTTAGAAGCTTCTTGGTCATAATAACTCATAGTATTCAGCATAGCCTGTTGGATAGCTTTATACTGTAAGTTCATTGCCTGTTCCCTTGTCATCTGTCCATATCCACCAACATTTACTGTTGACCCGGCAGGCAGCTTTTCAAGATACTCAAGCTGACTGTATGCTGTCTGTAACAATGCTGACGAATTCTCTCCTGCTATTGCAGTAAGTGGTAATTCTACATTTACATTCTCTTTACCTTTCTTAGATACATAGTTAACTATAAGAGACTTAGTATAAGGAGAAGCTTGAATACGTGATATGCTATAATCGTCAGACATTAAATCCTCCATGTCTATAGTACCTTTTGTCTTCCAAGACCTCTTATCTTTATCTATATCTACTACTATAGGAACCTCTGCATTACCCTGATAAGCTCCTGCTATCTGTTTCTTAAGTTCCTTACTGGCAGTTTCTCTTAAAGGAACATCAATAGTCCCGTAGCTGTCTGTATCTCCATAAGCAGGGCTTGTGGGAGAGTTATAGGTCTTCCAAGCTTCATTGATGCTTCCTACACTGACCTGACCATTCTTACCTCTTGCCTTTAGTGTGTTGTTGACAAAATCAACAAAGTCCTTATCCTGCACATGTACCTTTGTGGGAGACACCATTCCACCTACTGATGGGCTGTATTGACTCTGATAGGTGTCTACACCTCTATATTGTTTCCAACCTTCTTCAGTTAGTTTACCATCTTCAGTAAAGTACTTTTGGAATTTTCCTCTACGTTCATCAGCTGCTGGAGAATTGAGTCTGCCGTTAATCATTTGGTTAGGCATTCCATTTCCCGTACCTGAACCTTTAGCAGCTGCTTTTGCCTCCTCCAACTTAATGGCATATTCATTTTGGAGTTGCATTGTTCTTTCTGGGTCTTGCTTCCAGTCATGCTTCTCGGAATATGTGAGGCCATCCATAATACCCTGTAAAATGAATTGCCTTGCTCTGTCTTTATCAGCACCAAGTCCATTTACATTGTACATGGAGCTTATTGACTCAACTGCTTGCTGAAGTGCCGGAATCTTTGACATATCCTGAAGGAATGCCTGAGCCTCTGCACTGTTATAACCAGTTCTACTGATAATGTCATTATACATTTTCATAATACCCTGACCTTGTGCAGTACTATTGAATACATTCCTTAATGACTCAGCTTGTGCAGCTTTCATTCCCTGCTGCTGTAATCCTGCTCCACTGACTATAGTAGGTTGTGCAGAAGGATTAGCCAGAATATCATCAACAGTTGGCATACTGGCAACAAACAATCTGTCACCGCTTGCCTGAGCCTTAATCTGAGCTGCTTGGATTCCCTTATATAGAGTGTCCAGCTGAGCTGCTGACTGATTAATCTTGGCTATGTCATTATTGTACTGTCTTTTCAGGCCCAATAAGGTATCACGATTGGTTTTTCTTAAGCCATTCTTTGCCATATCAGTTACTGCGGCATCAATAGCCTGATTATATTTTTTTACCCTTTCACCTGCTTCTGTACCCTCCAAGTATCTGCTGAACTGATTGGAAGAGTCTGTCAATGCAGACAGACCTTCCTGTACAGTGTTATACTCCTGTTGTGCCATAGCCAGAGGCTTAAGCATATCATCAAATGAGTACGGGTTGTACTTTGCTCCTATTACTATTGGCATAATTAAACCTCCTCTTGTGTATTGTTAAACTTTGTCCTCCAGTTGTCACCATAGAAGTACTTGAGGATACCCTCGTCATTCAGGCCACCAAGCATGTTGTAGTAGCCATTCTCCTTACCAAGGTCTCCAAGTCCTTGAGCAAATGCAGACAGGTTAGCACTGATTGCTGCATCACGCTGGTCTTTTATTGCCTGACGCAATCTTGCTCCTTGTGCTATTCCACTGAGCATTGCATGTTGTCTGTTGCTGTTCAGCTGAGCCAGTGACAGATTCCTTGTATTCTGTGCCTGAGCATTGAAGATGTTAGTACCACGATTAAACTCAGCTACCTTAGCATCATCCTCCCTATTAGCTAAATAAGCCTGACGTGCAGCCTCTGCAAGTGACATCTGAGTAGTCAAGTCATTGGCTAATATTCCAGACATTGCAACAGCTCTGTTACCACCAGATAGATTCATCATATTCCTGTTTGCAGCAGCACCTCTCTGATTAATGATACCCATCAGGTACCTTTCATCAAATGGATCACGTTTTCTATAATCACCAACATACTCAGTACCTACACTTATTGGCTGTCCAGTTCTATAAGCTGCGTCAAGGAGTAAGTCAGCATTACCATAATCAGCTGGGGTTAGCATTTCCTTGAGTCCCATAATACCACTCATTATCCAAGGCACATTTCTTGTCCATGTCTGCTTTGGTTTAAATGGAGTCTTCTTTGGAATAGTTACAGCTGGAGATTCTGCTGCCTTTGTAGTTCCTTCGTTTCCCCATATACTTCCATCAGTCCAATCAACAGGAGCAGTTTCATCAGCAGGTCTTGCTATCATTGGATATTCAGATGCAAACTCTTCATCTGTCAGACTTCTTGTAGCTGCATTCTCTTTGCCAGTTTGGTCTAATACATGATGTAGGAATCCATAATTACCATCTTGAGCACCCTTTCTTACATAATCATCTGTAAGCTTTGCAAATGCTTTTTCTCTCGTACCTCCATTATTTCTTATAAAGGACTGAAGACTTGGGTCATTTGGATGTTCATCTGCATACTTATTAATGTCCGCCACTGTGAGTTTATTAGCTGCTGCTATATACTCTGGAGTATAATCAGTTGCCTTTCCCTTACTGTCTACTTTAAATCCCCAAGGAGTTGAAAATCCATCAGAACCATTTAAATATCTATTATATTTATTTGTTCCATTTGTGTTAACTGAACTTGCTGCCTTTGGCTTTGCAGCAGATTTCTGAGAAGCATCTTTTGAGCTACTTGCAGATTGAGAAGTTCCTCCATTCACACTTCCTCTATTGGAGGTAATAGCGGTGGGGACTACTATTTCATTATTTGAATTGTAGGTTGGAGTCCAAGTACCAAATACACGCTCTTTAATGGCTTTTCCTCTGTCCTCTCTACTAAGCATCCTGAACAACATTGCATTAGCCTGTTCCTCAGTAACTCCGTTATTCCTCATGATGGTGTCTCTTCTTGTCTTAAGGTTTCCGCCAAAGTCAAATGTATTGACCTCTCCAAAAGGATTATCAAACAAACTACCACCAAATGCATGGGCAAAGCTTTTGACAAAGTTGGCTTTCTTCACCATAGCAGGGGAATAGTCTTCCTTATTGGCTAAGATATGAGAAGCAGCTTCCTGTACTCCCATACCCATCTTTGATGCCTGAGCCTTGAATGTTCCTTTCTTAGAGGGATCAATATGTATTCCACCACCATCTGCAAAGGCATTCTCTAATTTATCAAATAAGGACACATTATCGCTGTCTGGCACAATGCCCATAGGAGACATGTGGCCACCAAGACCAAATTGCATACCCATCAGGAAGTCATCCCTAAGTTGCTGTTGCTTTTCCATAGCACGCTGAGCCTTAGCCATTCTCATTTCCTCTTGAGTATCTGCAAATTCTCCAAGGATATGGTCTTGGGTATTTCTGTCAATATTACTTAAAGGTCTTTCATCTGAGGACTTAGTAAGCTTTGCAACAGCATCTGCAAAAGTCGCATCATCAGGGAGGTGATACTTTTCCCTGAGCTTCTTGGGTACTTTCATACGCTTAGAGAATACATAATCTCCATTCCAAATAGCCTCTCCTTCTTCCACAAGATTAGGAATACCCTGTTCATCCACTCCCATAGGCACGCCGCCAAGAGGATTCTCTCCATGAGAGCCTCCTTCATCTACCCAGTTAATACCAGTGTCCCAATCCATTCCATGAGTAAGACCACCTCCAAAAGCTTTGTAAAGAGGATTGGCTGTGCCATCTGGCATAATAAAAGGATTCTTGAGACCAAATCCCATACTTAGTTTACCACCATTTGCTCCCATATTCTGTAATATTCTAAAATCGTTTTCCTTATCAACTCTGTCTGCTGCTGAAAGCAGATTAGCAGTGATTCTTTCGTTTGCCTTTTCTATTCTTTCATTAGCTTCTTCTGCTGCATCATCTGCTTTGTTTCTCCCTATTATGGAACCGATGACAGAGGAACCTCCTCCTACTATAGCACCTATAGCTGCACCCCAAGGGCCAAAGTTCTGACCAGCATTGAATCCTTCCCAAGAAGCTGCATAACTGTCAAGGAAATCATCAAACAGAGACTTGTCCCTAAAGTCTCTTCCTGATAGATCCCCTTGCATCCAAGTTGCATTATTCCACAAATCAAGTAAGTCACCATTGGTATTAACCTGACCAATGGCATCATCCAGACCCATTCCAAACCTGTCAATGCTTCTCTTTACCTTATCTTCATCAACATCAAGTTTAGTCTGAGCTGCCACATTACTGGCAAGCTTCAATGCAGCAGTACCTATCTGAGCATAACCCATTGCACCTACCCCTTCACCAGTACTGCCACCTTCAGCAAAAAGTCTTCCCCCTCTTGCATAAACAGGAATACCAAGTTTCTGGCTTATAGACTCTCTTTTGCTTTTAGTAGCATCTCTGATTCCTTTCATAAGGTCATAGGCAGCCATGCCAAACTGACTATAGCCACCACCCCTTCCAAGAGACTCATCCTTTTTACCCCAATTAGATAATGTATTAATAGCAGTTCCTGCTACTCCAAGCCAATCTTGGGCAGAGCCATTACTTGTATTTCTCTGCAATCCATCAGAGGGCTTCCATTGGTTATCTCCCATGTTACCAAAATAGTTGTTGCCTCCCTTTGCCTGATTCCATGCTTGGAAGAAGTCCAACCAACCACCATTATCAAACAGGTTTTCCTCAAAGTCTCCGTAGCTTGCAAGGAAGTCCTCTACAGTACCTACTGTAGGAATATGAGACTCTTGCTGGGTTGGTGTACTACCAAACATTGACAAGTCAAAGGTGGGAGAATTCAGACTAATTTGAGGTGCCCTTACCTGAGTAGGTGTAATGCCACTTAAATCCAAATCATGTACTACTGGAGTAAATGGAGTTACCTCCTGTAGAGAAGAAGAATTGGCAGAGGGATTTTCAGTCTCTGCTCCAAGATTCACATAGTCTTGGGAACCACCGAATACTCCCTGACGGATTTTATTTCTTTTATCGAAACCTGCTACACCGAGATACCTGCCAGCATCTTCACCAGCAGTTACAGCCTTATAGAATCTGGATGACTTTCCAACGGAGGCAGGACGCTGATAATAAGTATCAAGTATGGCAGCTTTCTGATTGTCAGTAAAGTCATTCCACTGCTTACCATATATGGACTTAAGCTGCTTTTCAGCTTTATTCAGGAAGTAATCAAGTTCTTCTTCTGCCTGCTTCTTTGTGATACCATGCTCATAGTGCTTGGAAATTCCCTCAGGATATTTATCCCTGAAACCACTATCATTGAAACCATATCCGACAGACCTCCAGTTCTTACCCTTTGGTGCATCTGCATAAGGCTTCTCTCTCCAACCTTCATTCTGTCTGATAAGAGCTTTTGCCTGACTAAGATAGCCTCCCTTGTCATAATACTTTCTGAATGAGTTGATGGGGCCTCCGTAAGCAGCCATTCCCTGAAAGATTCTCAGATCAGTATTCTGGTCAGCATTACCAGCAGCTATACCAAGGTTCAGAAGCTGTCTCATATTGGCATCAGTAATAGCTCTGTTAAGTTCATTAGTCTTGTCTTCTGCCTTACTTGAGAACCATCCATCAGAGCCTACTTCATCCTTCTCCACATTACTCATCCTGACTGAATTCCTCCAGTCATTAAGTACATCTGCATTAGTATTGCTTTTAAATATACGGGAGTTGAGTGAGTTGATTCCAAACTGTGTTTGCTTTACAAATTCCTCGTTAATATGTGAGCCAAACATGGCATTGACAAGATTGCCCACAGTGGAAAGGCCAGGGATGCCCTTCATTATATTACCTACAGTGGACTCATTCTGTCCCGCAAGTAGTCCAAACAGCTGTCCGCCCATCTGGTCAGCAGCAAGTATCATTTGGCCATTATTCATTCCACCAATACTCATGCCTTGCCCCATAGAGTCTGAACCAAGCCAAGAGCCAGCCTGTTGCATCCAGCCTCCACCTGTTGAGCCTGCATCAGTCTGTTGTCCTCCAACACCATTCATGAAGCCAGTTACACCAGAGCTTGCACCATTAGTATTCTGATAATCTGTTGGGTCTAACATAAAAATAAACGTTTATTTGCGCACAAAGATAAGTATTATCTTTGAGAGATATAATATACTCTACTAAAAAAGTAATGGACTCATGAGTAAAGTACTCATAAATCCATTACCGATGTTGTTATTACATAAAGTAGTCCACTTCAAAGTCCATTATCTCATGTCTTTCAATGTTGAAATCCTCACGGGAGAGCTTTATGTAACACCAAGGATTACTGATTCTTGCCCTTGCTGTGTTGGTTGCTATCTTATCCCTTGGTATCTGACACCTCCATACATTAAACTTCTTTCTGAGGTTGCTTATGGCAGCATCGTAGGATATAGGTTGTCTTGAGGGATTCTCAGAAAGTGAGTTACTGAATCTGACAGACCTTGTATCCTGAGTCTCAGTCCACACCCTAATATGGTCAAAAGTATGGAAAGGCTTTGGTGTATCAGTATCAGTTACAATATCTCTCCAAGCAACATTATTGAATATCTTATTCTCAGTTGGATAGGAATTACTTATGAAAGTCAGCCAATACGATTTACTCTGTCCAAAGAAACTGTTATAATCCCCGTCACCTAATCTCCAGAAAGGAGAAGTGTCATCATTGGTAAGGAATGTACTCAGCTTAATATATCTGTCACTGTCCCTGTATGCAACATGGCTGTTTCTTACATCCACAGCAGCAGTAAGGTATGAAGGTAACTCTGCCTGTATAGCATCAAGTATATCTCCTATAGTGTATAACTCAGCACTATAGTGTGAGCAGGTATACATAGTAATATATACCTTATCTTCTGTATCTGTACTCTCTGTATATACAGTAGCAGCTGGTCTTGGATTTCTTGGACTTCCTCCAACTTCCCACTCTATCTGTAATAGTACTGGCCCTGTATGGGTATTATCCAGAGTAAAAGTCATATTTGCAGGTGTAACAGACTCCTCTCTTGGTATCTCATATGCTATTGATGTCCTCTTTGAGTAATTGTTAGTGATGGCATAGGTATTGTCTTCAACAGATTCCAGCAAAGGTACCTTGCCATAGTCCATAAAGGACATATACTGACCAATAATTTCAGAGTACACAAGTGCGGTATTTTTATATACCCAATATATATCTCTCCCAGTCTTGTCATAGAATGCCTTACAGCTTCCAAAGCTGACAGGATCCCAGACTTCTCCACTGCAATTCTCATTCATCCAAGACTTCATACCCTTTGCAGTAGAAAGGTCTGTCAGCTGACCATTGTATACATAGGTAGACTTCAGGTAGTCGTCATTAAAATACAATCCCAGAGGAGTCTCCACAATAGACCACTTGTTGATGCATCCTACCTTTGTTGAGATATATCTCTTACCCTGCATCTTCATACCGTTGGTAATCTCAATAGGCTGATTATCTCCAGTAGGAATCTGTACCCTGTTGTTGAATAACAGTTGTGCAAACGCACTATCCTGAAAAGCATAGATATCATTTCTGAAATTAACCAGTCCAGTGATTTTCCCTACTGCTCCATCCAGTACCTCTATATTGGAGGCATCTATTGATGTCCAAGTATCTATGTCTTCCCCATAATGCTTTTCCAATGACCAAGTTATTCCATTTGGGAAGGCTCCGTCTGAGAATCTGTCATAGTCCAAACCATGATAAGTGAAGAAATTATTTACCTGTTCATATGCTGAATGGTTATACAGGTTGAAATTAATCGGAGACAGGGCAACATTCTTACCACTACCTCTATTATGGTCATACCTGAAATCAAGATTTACATAAGTCTCAAGAGTGGCAGATAATGTTTCAATAACACTGTTTACATCTTCATTGGTAAACGGATATGTCTTCAGACAGTCATACCTCTGCACATAACAGTCTCCCTGTAGATATGATAGTACAATATCACCTTCTGAACTCAAGGACACAGAATCTCCACACCTGACCCAATTATTATCTATAAATGCCTGCTCAGACTTACCTCCGAATCTTGTGTTATTGTTTACAGTTCTTGTGAGTTCAGCAATGAAAAGTCCTTGTCCAGCTCCTCCATAAGTTTCCTTTGAAAATGCAGTTCCCAATGTATCATTTGAATGCATTGGAATGTGCAAATCTCCCTTAAACCTTATTACTATATGCGGAGAAGATTTATATTTCATTGATACAGGATCGCTGCCTGTATAGAAATCATCATTACCTTCTCCAAAGAAGCACTTCTTCCACCAAGTGTCACTCATTGCAGCTTCTGATAACTGACTTATTGAGGATACGTCCAAATCCTCCTTTGAATTTACCCAGCCATAGTATATCGGGTACTTTCCTATCTCAGAGGTTATTACTTTATCTATGTTTCCATAATATATTATAGAAGCATCCCCTGCTGAAAGCTTTACACCTGCAAGTTGGTCATAGTTAAATATCTTCGGGGTGTATATTCCATTTTGTACTATGGTCTCAACTCCAAAATAAAAACTATTCGTAAACCATGCATTTGCAGTGATATTACGCTTAAGCATTGCAGTTCTTGTATTGAAATTCAGACTTCTCAACTTAGTACTTAGTGCCTGTTGGTTATTAAGAGACCCCTGTCTGTGCCAAGGATATACAATCCAAGCCATTATTGGATTTAGCAATGAGTATCCTCCTTCCCATACAGTGTCTGTTTTCTCCTTAACTTCATCTGGATCTTCATTGGCTACAGCACCATCAAGATATAGAGGATAGCAGTATTTATCCATACTGAAGGAGGTATAACCAGTTCTGCGCATCATGATTATCTGAGACAGTTCTGTGTCTATACCTACATTTTCAGTTTCTATAAAATGATCTGTAACTCTGGCCACATCATGTAGGGAAGTAACACTATCACTATTTGAGGCAGAGGCAAATCCTACAACACGCATATTAAGACCTTCTAAGTCTGTATTCTGCGAAGCATCTACACATTCAATGTCAGGGGAATGGAAAGTCACCACATTACCATCCATATGATACATGCCTACTTGTGAAGTATCTACACACTGAATTTCCCCTCTCGAAGTTCCGCTTCCTCCAATCGGTGCATTGTGAAAGTAATATGACCCTTCTCCCTCGGCAACATTATGGAATAACCTGAAGAACCAAGAAGACTGTGCATAAGGAGAGTTGTCGTCCCTATCCTTGTTGTTATACATAGTAGGACAAAGAAGACCCTGCATTACACAAGTCCTTTCATGTGCTTGGGGATATACTACTACTGGTGCTATCCTTTTGTAGCCTGCACCAAGCAGCGCAGTCTTTAAATTACTTGCAACTGTAAAGGTGTAGGCTCCAGTTTCGTATTCTCCAGCTCCTACTAAGGGCCTTAAAGTATTTTGTGGATCTCCAACCCAGATAGGTTCTGACCATTGTCCATTTTTGTATTGTGCAATAAATCCCAGTCTATATGTCTCACGAAATTTAAATCGTCTTACATAGTAAGATGACCTGTTGTTATTTGGACTATAATCATAATACTTAGTCTTACTTGTAGGGACAACACCTGGGGTTTGGTCATATCCTACTCTTACATGTCCAACGGTGCCGATAAAAGTGTTAAATGTTCCTACTGCTATATTCCCTTTTGCATACTCTGATACATAATATCTGACAGTATTACCAGGGTTGGATCTGATATTTCCTACATTCGGCCTGTTGATTTTAATGTTACCAAGGAATAGTGTATTGTCTTTCTCAGCCAAAGTATCTGCGATAAGCTCTTCTCCTCCAATAAAGTACATAGAAGCAGCAGGGTAGGTCCTGCCTCCCACTCCATTGTCTGTTATAACTACAGGTGAGGGACTGGAACTTTTATCTATTGCATAGTCTCCTACTACCTTACATTGTGGAATGGCATTGGCAGAAGTCCTTATCAAGGAATAAAGTCTTACATAGTCAAAACTGTTGTCTGGATTTGTTATAGTAATACTAAATGAACAGTTTGCTATCTTAGTTGCATCCAATCCCCCTTCCTGAGGAGAAAGATAGTACATTGGGCTGATATCAATCAGTCTGGATTCCTGTCCAAACTTTGTAAAGTATGAAAATGCATATTGTATAGTACCTACAGGGAACTCACCTCCAGTGGAAAACTTCTTGACGCTGAAGCTCTGAGCCAGTGTCACCTCCCTGCTGAAGTTTATTTTATCCTTATTAGCATCAGTAATGGTATCATTTATATTTATATTTATTACCCTCGGCTGATTGATTCCATCTACCCAATATACTTTTTGTATATTCTCATTCTCATATATTGGCAGAGTTTCTATCGGATGCTGAAGACTGAATGATGCATCTCCTGAAAATATTGTGGTGATGTCTGCTGTATCACCAATAATCTCACATTTATAAATATGATCTTTCTTCTCCCCAGTGCCCGGACTGTCTGTATGGGTAAACAATATAATGTACTTGTCTAATATTGCGTCCCCTATAGGAGTTCCTATTATAGTGTCTCCAGAGTATTCCAGCCTCTTTGTTCCCTTTTCATTAGTAACTGCCATTAAAGAGTTATTGCCATCTTTAGTGGTAATCCTGATGTTATGGGCATCATATACAAGGTTAGGATTCTGTCTGCTGACAGAAGAATCCCTTGACATACCAGTTACTATATGTGATTCCTTTACGTTCATAGCCTATCTTATTTAAAACGTGTGTATTCCTTGTCACCAAGATTCTTGAACCCTGACTGGAATTCATTGAGCCTTGGTATAAGCTGATGTATCACAGATGTGATAGATTCCATTTCACTCTCAGAAGGTGTAGCAAACATGCCATGACAAGCCCTTGCAGAGTCTATATACTCCTGCCTTGCTGTCTGATATACATTAAATGGTATCTTCTGCTGGTCAAATAGAATCCTGAACCTTTTAACCTTAATATAGTTCTCAAGTGCATCCAGAAACACAGGGTTCTCAGGCAGTAGTGGAAGACCCTCCTTATCAGTGTTGATTGCCTGATATGAAATGTCTACACAACCCTCACAGAATGAGGTGTAGATAATCTGTCCCTGAGTCTTGAATGATGGTTGGGATATAGCTCTGTTAGGCAACTCATTGAAGTTGTCAGTCATTGATCTTAGGCATACATGTGTCCTGTGGTCTCTGACTTGTTTTACTGTAATAAGGTCACAAGGAAGCTTTCCCCTGAAATTCTCAATCTCAATGGTTTCCTTCTTTTCAACATAGACCTCAGGAAGTCCCATCTTACGGATAAAGTCCAAGGAGTACCTTATAGCACTCTCCAGATTTACGTCCTGCAACATAGGGTGGTCAAGTACTCTTGACAGAATCTCCCTTAAATTGATGTATTTTATATTCTCTATCATAGTTATAAATCTTTTATTGCTCTTGTCGATGCTCCTATTGGAGGTAAAATTAATTCTCCTTTACCCATAGTCTGGGATATATTTCTCATTATCTTATGAATAGGATTAAAGAAGAGGAATCTCTTGTTTGTAAAATCTCCAAATTGCATAAGTATAAGGGGCTTTGCCTTGCAATTCTCCTGATATACTACTTGTTTGGTTTCCCTTGCTTCCTTATCCTCATACCATAGATTAAGTGTTTCTTTCCAATTAACAGCCCTGTTGGTCTTAAGATTACCCTCATCATCTACTTTGGTGACTACAGGTTTCTGTCTTGCATACAGGACTCCAAATCCTTCAGGCAGCTCGATATCCTCACCTCGGAGAGTTGCCTCCAATAGAAGGATATTAATGGAGGAGAGGATTTTTTTGTATTGTACTGGGGTAAGAATCCATTTGCTGTTCTTAGCCATTCTTTTTCTCCTTGTGCCTGCTCTGGTAAGACCTCCTTGGTATCTCCATACGGAATGCTTGTAGTACTCTATATAATCCTTCATTGTAAAATCAGGATGGAGCTTGGTCTTACCACGTTTCTTTTTCTGACCTACAAAGTCCTTGAATGTCATCCCTTCCTTGTACTCCATATCAATTATTAAGTTTTCTAAGCATATCTGATTTCATATTCTGTCTGAGGAACTGAGCTAAGGTAGCAAGGTCATCCCTGTCATTGTTCTGGTCATCAATTGGCTGATACTTCACCCCAAGAAGCTCCTTGACTACATTATACACAAGTACTGGAACAAGATAGGACTCAACTGGATATTCCCTGTCTAAGAGATTACAGGATTCCTCAGTACTGTCACAAGACAACTCCATAGCCTTTTCTGCATCCTCAAATACTCCGCTGAACTGAATTTTCTCAAGATACTTGAATTGTGAGTTGTTAGAAGACAGGTAAAGCTTATTATCATCACCAAGGGCAGCATAAATTATATTCTTAAGCCACCTGTTATAGCCTACAAACCTCATTCTTTGACGAGACACAAACACTATTCTGTCATTTGAGAATATACCACTTGCTGATATAATTGGGCTTCCTACCGCCTTAAGTGTTGCAGGGATTTCCTTTATACTTCTACGGAAGAATTCACCACAGTCCAAGTCATTTCCAAGTGGGTTGTTATCCTCCAAATCAAGGCATATAGTCTGATAAGCAGACTCTGACACCTCCTTACTCTTGTTGGTATCATATTCCTGCTTTAACAGTCTTGCCCTCCATTTATTCAATAAGAACCTAATGTGGTTCTCATTAAAGAAGCTGTCATCAGAACTTGAAAGTTTAAGTTCATCAAGACAGATAAATACTAACTCTCTTAGTGTCATAGCTGTTGCCTTTAACTATAAGAGGGAGGCTTTTAACTGGCCTCCCTCCTACCTCATTAATAAAATACTTTACTATAGTTTATGCACCTGCATCAACAATAGAAACATTGCCTGATGCATCCTTAGCCCAAGCAGCACCATGACCATCGGTGATGTCAGCAGCAGCAGGAGCATCAAGTTTGCCTGCAATGGCAATTTCATTTGCGTTGACAATGGCCTTAATAGCTGCAAGGATAGTGGTGTTGCCTGCGGGAACAAGCAGCTGAAGATCCTTCTCAGAGAACTGAGCAGAGACACCCTCACCTTGGAAAGCATAATGGATGTTAATAACATCATAGGTAGAGGCCATGTTAATCATGGTCTTGCTCTCCAGTGCATAAGGGCCACCCTGACGATCCTGAGAAGCACGGTCTCCAAGGCAGAACCACTCAAGGTCAGCCAGCTTCTTGATGGCATCACCAGCAGTAGTGGTAGAACCCTCTGCAACAGTACCCCACTCATTGTGAGTTACACCATTCTCAACAATAGTACCCAGAGTAACTTCAAACGGAATTACTGCTACGGGGAACTTACCAAGCTCCCAAGGCTGCTCAACCTCCTTAATAGTAAGGACATTTGATGCAATTGTAATTGCACACAAGCTTGCAAGGTCTGCATTAGCCTCAAGAGAAGCCTTCAAACCAGCAGCAATGTCAGCAGCAGTAACAGAGACATTCTTCACAGTGTAGGTACCAACACGTACAGTGATATCCTCATCACCCATACCAATATAGTTACGGAAGGTGAGTTTAAGGTCATAGGTCTGACCAACTACAGGAGTACCAGTCACAGTGACTACTTTTGACTTAAGCTTAGTGTGCATACTTGCATACGCTGTCTGCGTAATTGAGCGCACAAGCTTCACGGGAATAAGGTCAGAGTGAACCAGTCCACCCTTGCCCTTGTGGAGGAAATAAAGTTCCTTGTTGCCAGCAGTAGACTTCACCTGAATGTTGCCCTCAGTAGTGGGGACAGCATCAACCAGACCAGTGACTACATACAGCTGACGGACTTGCGATGTACTAAACATACTTAAAACGTTTTAATTGTTATTACTAAATTAACCCTGAGTCCTTGCCGTGAGCTTTGACCTCACTGCGTTTGCAACTGCTCTCTCAAGTATCACCTGATGAAGCTGTGTTGGTAATTGGCACTCAGTTGCAGTATTTGAACCTCTTATATTCAGTTCCTCTGGCAGGTCAATCAATATGATTGGTGATGGTTGCTCTATATATCTTATGACATACTTTGCAACTGGGTGGGTAGTTGAGATCAACTCTACCTGATTATCTGATTTATCAAGGCGTAATACTCTGTTTCCTTTTGGCCCCCTGAAAGGGTTCCTGAGAAGGCTGTGAAGCTCATCATGTCTTGTTGGGACGACGATGGTGCCCTCTCCTATACCATTAAGGGCTTCTTCACAGGCATCACTTCCCTCTAAGTCAAGGATAGCACCTTCGTAGATGATATACCAAAGACCTTTGGGAAGGTCAAATATATAGGAATGTTTTGTGAGTTTAGGAGAGCTCAGCTCACTTACGGTTATTTCCTTTTGAATCACCAGCTCTGCCAAGGCTCTCCTTGTCTCCTCAGTTTCCTCAAAGGACTCCTTGGTCTTACCCATATAGTAGTCCCTCACTAAATCTTCCTGTGCATCAGTAAGAAAGACAGACTTTTCGTGTTCATTCAGCACAATGTCAGCAGAGGCAACTTCTCCGAAATTGCTCGTATGCCTGTAACTGTCAAGCAATGTGGTAAATGCATCACTGAACTCTGTGTTATTCATACTTATTCACTTCTTTGTCCTATCTGAACCTGATTGTTAAGCTGCACAGTACCATTCTGATCTACAGCATAGGCTGCCTTTGCAAGTTCAACAGCACGCTGAAGAATCTCATCATGGAGACCTTCTGGCAACTTACATGGATTCTCTGTAGATACTCCATTGATTGACAGCGTATTGTCAATTGTTGAAAGGTCAACCAGAACAATAGGTTCTGGATTCTTCACATAACGCATTTTATAAGTAATAGCACCAGTGAATCTGCCTATTATTTCTACTACAGAAACCTTATCAGCACCAGGGTCTGTTACTGTATATTTCCAGCCATCAGCCTCAGCTTCTGCGATTGAAGCATAAGCAGGGTCATGAGGAAGTGTTGCAGCAACTTCATCGGTGTAAGCACCTACCATAGAGCTAGCTCCCTTTATCCATACACCTGTAGCAGAAGGGCCGGGTATCTCACCAGTGATAAGTCTCCAAACCTGATTCTTTGCTGGATATTTATAAGGCTTCTGCATTACCTTAGCATATTCATCGTATGCAATGGGCACTATTTGATAGGGTTGTACTGTATCATGTATCTGTTCATTAATTACCAAGAATACATTAGAAGGCATCTTATACGAAGTACTCCTTCTATCAAAGGCATTTGCATTGACGACACTTTGTAAAGTAGCAGTATCAATGAGAGTAGCAAAGTCAGCCTGCCTCTTAATACTGTCATCAAAGCCCTCTTGGTACTTGTTGCCCTTAGGATTGAAGTAGTTCTTAACTATTTCATACTCTGCTTTAGTGAGGAATATGGACTTATCATATTCATCTATTGACGGTGCTGCATTGCTCATAACTGAGTTAAACAACACATCAAAGCCATCAGACCATTCTTTAACTGTTTTCATATCCTACATACTTTTATGATGCAAAGATACTGCTTTTATTCCTAAAAGCAGTACCCTATTACTAATTTTGTTATTATTCTGCTTCTTCAGCAGCTTTAATCTTAGCCTCTATTGCAAGCTTGGTGCCTTGATTCTTCGGTTTATTCAGCCAATCAGCTGCAACTGAGAAGGTGGCATTACCTGCATCACAAAGTGGCTTACCATCAGAATCATAGAATAAGTCATTCTTTATCTTCACTGCACCACATTCCAAACCCTTCTTAAGAAGTACCTTAGCATCAAGCAATGGGTCTTGTGCAATAGTAAGGAACAGGCTTGCATTAGCCTGAATAAGCTTATCAATCTGGTCTGTCAGAATATCAATGCTTACTGTCTTATGCTGAGGACGTGAAGTGGCAATCTCAACAATAGTACGGAGCTTATCCTTATCACTCTCAATCTTACCAAGAATCTTATAAGCCTCAATATTCTTGTTGACACGTTTCTTATTAGCCTTAGCTTCCTCTTCCTCATGCAAAATAACGTACTCATAAGTCTCCTTTGGTCTGAGATTAACTGCATCGAGGTTAGGTGCAATTGATTCTGTGTTATTAAGAAGAACCTTATATTTAATGTACTGTTCTGGATCATTGAGGTCAAGGATTGTGTCATCCTTTCCAAGTCTTACTTGAAAGTTAGACCAGTAGTTATCAACTTTACGATGTACTGAAAGTGCGTTGGTCTCAAGACCCATAGCCTCCTCAAGATAGGCTTTTTCTTCTTTGGTCAGTACATCAACAAGCTGCCCATTTCTCAGCATGGGTACTGTAAATGTGTGGAAAGCACCTAAAGCCATACCACCATAAAGCACGTGCTTTGGATTGGTAATCTTTCCTTCTTTCAATAAGCGTCTGATGATTACACGCTCATTCCTAAGTGGACTTAAAGTTTTCTCTTCCATAAAAAATCACTCCTTTTTAATATTATATAAAAGAGGAATAGGCAGGGGATTTCCCCCTGCCCTCCTCATTGGTTTTTAAGCCGCTCTCAAAATAGACGGGATAATTGATACACACTTGGTGGGGTCATATACAATGGCTCCGCCAAAGAACATTGTGTGAACAGTGCAAGCATCCTCATCATTGGAAGCATAATTCAGATTACGCTCACCAGTCCAAGGATTACGGATACCCGGCTCATAAGAACGCAACTCAGGCTGTGTGCTGCAAGCTGCCTTCTGAATGTTAGGAGTAGAACCCTCAGTACCCAGATACCAGATGTCAAAGCGGTAGCTGAATGCTACACCACCCTCTGGATGGTAAATCTTGTTACGAACCTTGTCATCATAGAATGGGTCAACGTCCAACTTCACATATACACCATTAGGAGCCTGCCACTCAGTTACCTGATAGTCAGTTACCTTAATTGCATTGTTAGGAGCAAACTTAGCGGTGGTCTTGCTGATAGCAGCGGGATTGTTATCTCCAGTATAGATAGGCATCCAACCAGAGGTCTCACGCTTAGCTTCACGATTGAAAATCAAAGCACCACGCTCACCAGTCTTAATGACAAACTTACGCTGCTGAGGCAGAAGCTTGCCTTCAGACATTTCAGACAGGGCATCCATAATGAGCTTCATAACACCAGTGGTGTCATTGTAGTACATTACATTTGCATACTCAGTTTGGGCAAAGATACCATCACCCATACGGATAACACCACCAGACTTACCAAAGTCTGTGTACTCATGATTGCCATTGGAGTTGTCACGGGCAAATGCCAGCATACGGTTCTTCTCCTGCTGCCACTCCAGCTCATACTCATAATCCTCATAATGCATCCAGTAGTTGGCAGTATCATGAACCTGCTTACCAGTAGCATCCTGACGAACCATAGGAATACCCATAGCAACCTTACGATCCATCTTGTTACCAAATACCTTGTGAGACTTACGAATCTGAGTCCAACCATTCCTCATGGCTACAGGCATAGTGTGACGAACACCACCTACCTTACGGCTACCCTCAGTCTCAACAGCTGCATACTCCTAAGAGAATCTCTCACCAGCAAGCAGACGAGCTGCGGGAATACCATTCATTACATTTCCATGAAGCTGTACCTTGTACACTACGTTAGTACCCTCCAAACGAGGCTCCTCAAGAATTCGCATTGGATAGACATCATTGTAGTTACCTACAATAGTCTCACCATCAAAGAACCATTTCTCGCCAAATACAAGATAGAAGGGAACACCGCCAACACCAATATTAGTATCAGTACCAGCTACAGGAGTTACACCATCTTCCTTACGAGCTTCAATCAGAGGAATATTACGTGCTGCGGATGCAAGCACATCCCAATAGAAGTCAGTATCATCATCAAATACCTTTGTGGGGAACTGATTCAAGAATGACTCCAGACTTGTACCATGATTGTAAGCAAGCAGCTGAATCATAACGTCAGTTGCACGCTGAGGCTGCCTCTGCCACATGGCACTAAGGTGATTGTCACGGGTGATGTCTGCCCAACCTGTGAAACCCCTCAATTGAAATTTTCCAAGCTTTCCAGCCATAACTTTAAAATTTTAATTGTTTTACTTACCTGTATCAAGAAGCCAACCTCCGTCAAGCAATGACTCACCAACTGCTCCTCCCCTATCACCTTCCATATAGGACATACTACCACCACTGGGTCTGGAGTGTAGCTTTTCATCAAAGCTATTAAGATGTGACCGAACTTGTTTTCTCACTTCTTTGTTCAGGAGGTCTCCTATTCCTTGGAAACCATTAGTAAGCACAAAGTATGTACCAAGTGCCTTCCTGAACTCTACAGGATGCTCTTCTGCAAACTTCTGAATGGCAGTAAGCTGCCTTCCATCTTGTGTCTTGTAAACAGGTTTAGTGACTGCATCATAGGCTTTCTGCCTTGTTTGAGCATCCATCTTAAAGCCCTTGAACACCTCTTCTGAATCAAGAAGGGCAGTCTTAAGCTCACTGGCCTGTTTCTCAAACTTTTTCTTGTCTGCATTCTGTTTGTCTTCTGCACCCTTCAGTAAATCATCATACTTCTTCTGGAAGTACTCCTTATTAGCTTGAAGTGCATCCTTAGCATCCTCTTTATCAGTACCAGCTTCTACACTTCTGAGGGTAAGCTTCTTTGCCTTCTCCTGAGGAATACCCTTATTAAGATAGTCCCTGTAGATAAGATTCATACGCAGATTCTTACTTTGTTCAGTGTCTGCTACTACAATCTCTTCTGAAATACCATTGAGATTCTCAATAGCAGTATGATACTGACTGATTTCATCAGCTTTCACACCTCCATCCAGAGCCTGCTTGATCCTCAGCTGTTCAGCTGTAAGTCTTGCTTGGACTTCCTTCTCTATGGCCTCCGCCATACTGTGTGAATCTGTAATACTGCTGATGTCTTCATCTTTGAGGTTCTGGAGGTAGCCATCTTCTCTCATAGCTTTAGCAAAGGAAGAGATGACATTTGTCTGGAGTGAGTTGCCTTCACCATTTTGATTGGACGGCCCTCCATTTTCCCCATTATTGCCATCACTACCTACGCTCTCTGATGACTGACCACCAAACAAGTTACTTGATGTGTCCACCACCTCAGTAGTGCTGTTTCCATTATCTATAACCTCAGGACTTTTATTACCTTCACCACCATTGTTACCATCCTGTGAACCTTCTTGTCCACCATTGTTTCCCTGATTGTTCTGGTTTCCAGAGCCACCTGCTCCTTCATCACCGCCCTGATCATTGTTGCCATTATTTCCACCACTGCCTTGGCCAAACAGCTCCGATGAATCTACCCACTCATTCGGACTTAAGAGTGACTCAACTCCAATACCTAAATCCATGTTCTCTTCCTATTAACATTAAAACTGCTGCAAAGATAATAATTTAATACTATCCTTGCAACAATTATGACTATTTCACTCCTACTTTCATTACTCTTCGTCTTCAGAGATAATGATAATATCAGAGTCACTTGTGCCATCAGCCTCCATAGGCATAAGCACAGCAGTGTCTTCAATATTCCTAACTCTCTGAGACAATTCTGTAATCTCACCTAAATGTAACTTGCCCATCTTCAAATAATCAGGATAAGGAATTAAACAATTAGAACCAAACAGGCAATTCAATGCCTTCTCTATATCATGATAATCTTCTTTACTGAGTATTCCCCTATAATCATGGAATACAAAGTCCCTGAAGAAACATAATATAAGAATCTTCATGGTCTCACTGTAATTAAAGAACCCCCTTCTTTGGAGTATCTTATAATAATCAGTTATCGTACTATATAATATTTCATCCATGACAACCACAGCCTTTAGACATCTTCACAGTGTTTTTGCCACCAAAAAGCCTTTTCCAAAAGTCAATAGCTACTATATAATGTTCTGTCTCTATGGCTGCCTTGAATCCATACCACAACAGAATTAAGTCAAGGAAATTCTGAGGAATCTCACAGTCCTGATCCAACTCCCTTGTAAACTGCATCACCTTTTGATATAACAGTGCTTCATCAAATGTTACACCAAGGGTAATCTCTTCATCCAATCTACATGGAGTACAGGGAGAAGGCACACCTTTGACTTTCACATATACAAATAGTAAATCACATGACAGATTAGGCTTAATATAAGACTCATTGAAATCGTTAGATGTAAGTACTAAATCAGCTTCCTTGACATTCTCTGTAAATACCTTTTTATATATATAATCTTCAGTAGGAATGTCAGGGTTGGTTTCACTTACTTTATCAGCAGTCATTATAGTGATACTATCCAAATAGATATTATCAAAGTAGTCAGCTTTATTAACATGTAGGTTAATATAAAGCCTCTTACCATCATCTGAAATCCTTAATTGGTCAAATATTACACTCATAACTTATTTATTTAAGTTCCATAACCGTCAATAATAGCATCAAGTATGTCATCAAGGTCTGCTGCAAAGTACCAAGTATTGTCCTGACGCTTGCCAATAAGGATTCTGTCATCAGCATCTGTATAGACAATCTTCCACTCAGGATTTGTAGTAACTGTTGTTACTCCTGCATTAGGATCAGAAGCAAGTGCTGTGATAACAGCATAGTTATTTGTTCTCAGAACTTCTTCTACCAAAGCATCTTCATCTATATAATCTGCATCATTCTCAAGGTCTGAGACTTTGACTGGAATTGTCGGAGTATTACTTAAATCCCCATAATCACCACTTGTTGCTACTGTGGCAAGATTAGGCTTATTAAGAATCTCTGCTTCAGAGCCAGCTTCTGCATTCCAGTCAGACTGTACATTAATCACACTACCACCTTCAATAGTGTCCATAACGTTGATAACCTGCTTATACAATAATTGTATGGCAAGTATCTTTTCCATTGAAGTATCCAGTTCTACCTTAACTGGTACTTTATTTATGTACCTACTTAAATCTTTCATATTACTCTATTTTGATGAATATTTTCTCTTTGCGTTTGGAAGCTGCCTCCAATATAGGATAAAGATTGGAGTAGGTGATTTTGGAATCTAGTACCATTCCTACTTTTCTATTCTTTCCTACAAGGATGCAACCATCTGTATCCTTTGCTGTGTTACCACAGTGAATTAAAATGCCTTCATAGGCAGGTACATTAAGGAGTCTTGGAACTCTGCCACCTCCATATTGTTTGTAGAAGCTTGACTTACTGAACTTTGTAGATACTATACTCAAAGTAATCTGATACCTTCCAGTAGGAATAGCAGTTATATGAGCTAGTTTCCTTTGTTTGAGGACATCAAGTGGTATACTTGAGTCCAACCCTCTGTCAACATCTTCCAGAGTGTCACAAAAGTACTTACCATCTATATACAGTCTTCCTATGGTGTACCCATTCTGTTTAGCTATCCTCTTCAGCCTCAGTTCCATTATCTACGTTAAATTCATCAACTGTTCTTGTCCTGTGGGGTCTGTGAGATTCCCGCCTCTGTATTTCACGGTCAATATGCTCTGACATTTCTTCCAGTTTCATGTTAGCCTTGGTCTCAAATGTGACCATCTGGCTGTGGAAGTACATGCCACCTCCTATAAGCGTTAAGGCAGTTCCCATACATAATCCTCCCCATGCTATCACTCCTGTTCCCACAGTCAGGGTTATGAAGAAGGATATAAATGCAAGTGCAACTGCCGTTACTATCAAAAACCCAGCTGTCCCATAGTGCAGCTTGTCCTTGGTTTTCTGAGAAAGACCTTGTTCAATCTGAGTTACTCCCATAGACAATCCTCCTTACTTTACAATGTTAATAAATTTTTGGCTTCCAGCTTCAATATAAGGATTCTCCTCATCTACTATAACTTCCTGTATAGTATGCTTACGTTGGAAGAGTCTCCAGAGCCAGAATTTCTTCGGAGGATTTACAGTTTCCTTTCTGTTATGCACTATAATATGCTTAACACTCTGCATAGAAACTGCCAAATCTATTCTTGCAGGGTAATGTAACCTTACCTGAGCCTTGTACCACTTATCCCCAATAATTGTGTCAATATCCACTTTTTTCTCAAAAATGGTATCATGCCGAAAAATAATACTATCCCTTTTTTCCATATTGGAGGTGACAGACCCAGCACTAACTACATTCTTTGGTTTAATCTTCAACTTTTCCAAAGCCTCTTTAAGTGCAATATCAGTTGAATCTTTGGACACCTGAAGCTGCTCTATAGTCATAAGATGTATGGTTGATTGATTCTTAAGATTATTATTCTCCGACTGATAAGCCTTTACATTAGTAAGTTCCTTTAAGTAAAGTTCCTTGTACTTGAATGTTTCATGTACATAATAGACAATAGACAATATTAAGGCAAGCAGAATAACTCCTGCCCCTATTCTCATATATGTCTTGAGATTCTTCATATTCTTCCTTTATTTGTTGCAAAGGTAGGAAGAATAATTGAATAATGCAAATACTATAACTAAAATACTTATAAGTTGTGCTCTTTCTTGCACTTATCTAATTCATCCTTATACCAGCATAGCTCCTTCCACCCTGTACGTTTTCTTCCCTTAGGCAGTTTGCCTTCATCCACATATCTACCAAACTTACTGTAGGAAATGTTAAGGTACATGCAGGCTTCCTCTTTACTCATTACCTTGTGTGCAAGTATACCTGCTATCATTGTAGCAGTATCAGTATCTATCTCACTTGTATCTGCCTTAATTTCATTTATGGCTCTCTCAAGGAGTTTAATGATATATTCTTTTGCTCTTCCTTCCATTTTTGATGTAAGTAAAGTATAATCAGTAGAAACACACCAACTATAATAAAATGTGTTACTAATAAGCCTCTGTATGATAAAGGTATTCCTATATAGTAGTCAAAATAGTTTATACCATCATTTACTACTATATAGTGTAGGAACATTCTGTGGTAGGCACAAAATCTGAAGGTATATGATACTAAATACAGAAATAACAGCGGCAATAAAGACATTCCGCAAATATATGATAGCCATGTTACATCAAACCCTATACATTCCAATACAGATCTAAGAAGCATTAAAGTGGCTATCAAGATTGGAATAACCTTAATAGCCACTATAGTTACTTTGTAGGATAATTTATTTAAGCTTTCCTCCACAGCCATACCTACTCTTACTACCAGTTACACCTGCCTTTGGTGCTGAAGGTGTTACGCTCTTAGTTCTACCACCTCTTGCCTTTGATTTACCTTTCTTTGCCATAGTTATTAAGTTTTGTTGTTTATATTAAAAACCTCTGAATATACCTTTTTCTATATTTGTACTTATCATATTTGCCATTATATTCCTTATAAAGTCATTGAAATTCTCATTATCAGAATTATTGCGCTGGTTACTAAGATACTTTATAATACTTTTAAGCATTATATTATTCTCAGTAGTCATTCTGAGTAATTCTCATTCTTCTTCATAAGTCATATTCTATATTAGTCTGGTGCAAAGATAAGCAATTTACCTGATATAACCAAATGTCTATAACACTTTTTATCTTTTATTGTATAAAAGAAAAGCAGCCTCCGAAGAGACTGCCTTTTATACCTTCTTATTACAAGAACTATGTATAAATAATCTTTCTTTTACCACACTTTTTACATCTGTATTTATCAAGCGTCACGTGCTTTATGATATAACAAGGCTCAGAAGGATCATCCAATTTATAGTTTTTGCACTCTGAACCTTCAAATGTATAATCATGTCTACAGAATAGTCTTTTGAAGATATTCATAACTGTCTATACTTTTAAATTGTTACGTCTATCAAGTTTTTAAAAGTGGAAGGGCGATAGACTTACCATTGTCAGCAGGTTAATTACTCCTGCCTATCCACGCTGCAAAGATAGACATTTTTCCTGAAAAGCGCCAATAATATTGAGAAAAAGAAACAACTTTTATAGAATGTATAATAAAGCATCCCCAGTTTACGTTCTGAGGATGCTTGATATTTAGGAAAGGATGTCTGGACCTGTAAGCATTTAACTTGTCAGTTTATTAAATAACTCCTTGAGGTCATAAGAACTTTTAAACAGCAGTTGAATCATAAAGCAATTCACCAGTCGTATCATCTACAGCAGTTGCAGCATGAATCTCGTAACCGCCATCCTTAAACTTCAAATACAGACAAGTGGATTTTGTGGGAGTTACTATTTCGGAACCGTTGAAATATGTGATAACACCGTTAGCCACTACAAACAAGTCAGGATATACAGCATAGTTCCTGCCGTAGATTATCTGCTGCTCACATAATTCATTAAGACTTCCGTACATAGAAGTAAGGAGTTCAATTTCCAAGTAATACAACTTCGTTAGACAATAGAAGTCATCAAACATAACTTTAAGTTCCAAGTTCGTATTTGAATTAGCAAGAAACAGTGCTGCCAAGTCGTATTTGTTATCTACATATATCAGCGAATTCTCAGAACCAGCATAAAATCTTGTGTTTGAACCATGCTTTGATTCAAGAGTAAGAGTGAAAGGATTTGAAACAGCAGAGCCTTTATACTCCATACTGCTACCAGCACCAGACATTCCGACACTAACACCTTCACCATCAGCGTATCCGTTTAACTGAAAGAGTGTGTTTGCACCTGCATTAAGTTTTCCAAGAATAAGTCTGCCTAACTTCGGCAGGTTCTCATTCTGTACAACTTCATTAAGTTTTGTAACTAAACAATTTCCCATAATTAAAAAATATTTAAGTTGTTAATAATATACTTTGCCATCTCATAACCGCCATCGTCATTTGGGTGCAAGCCGTCTTCAGACAGCAATTCCCTGTTTTCCTTGCAAAGGAAATTTATCTTGCTATTGACCATTTCTATGCACTTTACACCATAAAAGCCTGATGCCTCTCTGATTATCTTCCTATAGTCTTCAAGAGTGCTGTTTTTGTTGTTCTTGGTATAGGTAAAGCCACCTAACTCATTAGAGGGATTGTTAAAATTTACCTCTTGCCAGTTACTATTTGAGGTAGACTGAATACCGTGCAAATTAAGAGTGTAAATCTCCGCATTTGGATATTTCTCCTTTAGTTTTGCAAGAACAAACATGTATGCACTTGCAAAAGTGTACTTACTTTCCTCCGTAATAGGGGCCTTAATATCCCCTAACACCTGGCTCTTCAAAAGGGCCCAATCGTTAGTACCACCTTCAAGAATAATTAAGTCGGCCTCAGTAGGTAGTCCACCATGGTGGTCAACTATTTTGTTTGAGGCAGGGTATGTAACACGCTCACAGAAACTGTGTGTTTGTCCACCCAAAGCAACACTCCTACCTGAAGCACCTCTGTTGTATATTGTAGTACCAAGAAACTCCTCCAGATACTTAACATAGTATGCCATTTCTGTCAAAGAGTCCCCAAAGCAAACAATTTTCTTACCATGCCATTTCTTATAAGCCAACAATTGGGTGATGTCTGTCTCAATTCTGCAATTCTCAACTTTAGTGCCATCAGCTTTTCTGCCAGACAGTATGTTGCCTTTTGCATCTATTTCAACATTACGCCATTCTGGATTATTAATTCTTTTTGTAATTGCAGCACCATTATCTACAGGAATGTAGAATTTCTTTATCCCCTTGCTTGTAATACCTTCAAGGATGAAGTTGTCCTTGTCTGTTTTAATATCTGCCCATTCGTTATTGTCTGTTTCATAAATAGAGTTATTAATTTTTCTCACACTATTTAAAACAGACATGAACTCAGAAGAGGTTTCAAGCGCAAAGTCTGCATAAAGTTTTCCACTATGTGATATACCACATAGTATTTTTCCTTTTGCATCAAGTAGCAATCTGAGCCATTCATAATTGTCTATGGATGAAGTAATTACTTTGTTGAAACTAAAATGGTCTCCAATCACTTGAAGATTCCCACCTATTACTTTTGTACCATTTCTTTTATTACCTTCCAGTAAATTGCCATTAGCATCTTCTCTAACATCCACAAATTCCGAGTTTTCCTTGTACTCTCCATACACATCAGCGGCAGCACCAACTGGGACTACCTTTGCCCTCTTCTCTGCATCTGGCTCAATAAAGTCATCAGCCGTGGCAAGAGTGTATTCCTTGACATCAAGCAGCTTCCACTCCTCTGTTGCATCATTCCAGGCATATTCTGAGTACTTGCTTTCATCATACTGTTCACCGTCCCAGAAGCCTACCCTGTAGACAGTGTCTTTCTGAGGAGTAACCCCAGCCCTTGTCATGATGGACTCTATGGAGGTGTCCTCGTCTGTTGCCTTCACAGTGACGTAGTTCTGGTCATTGAGTCCTGCAATGGCAGACTCAAACCCTGCATTGACATCCTGTTGGTTTTGGCTAAGCCTGTCATCAATGATGTCAACTGCACCTGCTACATAAGGATGCTCCTTGCTTGGATTATATACCCTATGAGGGATTGGTTTCTTATTGTTGCTCATATATTTGTATTTTAATTGTTATACCCAATCATCTGGCTTTACACCCCAAATGTATAAACCACTATTGATCCGATTATTATGCCAAAAATCCAGTGTGTCATACCTCTTCCTTAATTGTATTTTATACATCTTAATTGTTATTTAAGGGGCAATTTCCGAATTGTCTATTGTGACTCCACCAAATGTAATAGTCGTTGCTGTCCAAGACAAACCATTTGTTGTTCGATTTTGTATTACAGAGCCATTAAAGGTGCATCCTTGTGGTATGTAATCCCACGTTAATGATCCAGTTGTTGCTCCCATTTTTCTACGCATTGCAACAAAATCCTCAACCCTTTCATTTTGATGAGAAGCCGCACTTATATAAGTCAGATTAAATTTCCCAAAATCATACATGGTAAATATCTCTCCTGAACTTGCAATACTTGTTACAGGGCAGCCCATAACCCAATCCCTTATTTTACTCTTTGTTACTGTGTCTAATTCGTTAAGGTTTGGATATATGTATATAGTCTGCGCTACACTATTAATTGGAACATATTCAATTTTTCCTCCAATTGTGATGGTTGTGGCATTTGACATCTGAGCAGCATCCATAATTATATCATCTCTATAACTTGCCATTGAATTATGACAGTCAAATGTTTTTATGGATTCTGCATTTTTGAAATCATATCGTCTTCCTCCTGGGAAATTATACTGACCAGAGGAAGAAATCTGGGTAGTATTTCCCAAACTATCTATGACTGTAATTGTAGATGTCGGATTAATTACAATATACATAGTGTTGCTGCTGCTTAGATTTCTTAAATCAAGCATGACTGCCCCATAATAACGTGGCTCTGCTGTGTTTAGAGTTCCTCTAAATTTATGAACCGAACATTTTTCCATACCAATGTCTTATTATTCTTCTGCTCCATCTGCTACTATAACTATATTTCCAGTTATTCCACCAGAGCCTTCAATTCCAAGAATCACAACTTCACCCGTAGAGTTGTCGTATGTATAATCAGTTCCTGCAACCAACTCATCCCCATTCATTGTTACGGTAATCGTGAGTGGGAGTAAGAATCCCTCATTTGCTGTCAATACGGTAGAATACTGTTCATTGACATAAGGTTGGCAGGTGTTGGAAGGAGTCAAGTTTTGAAGTCTGTACTCAATTCCCCAAACAACTCTTTCTCCTAACGCATTAACCCAAATCGAACCATTATACCATATGGGCCTTCCTTTTCCTGCATCAAATTTCATCATACCAAGGTAGAAGTCTTTATATGCTGGATGCATATAGATTGAAGGAACTCCCTCCATAACATCGTGAAGAACAGGCTCACTGCTTCCAGGCATACTAAGATACTGGTTTAGTTTCCACCTGAAAATATTGTAAGTGGAATAGACTTTATCGAATACATAATAACCGTATGCCAATTTCAGTGAGTCCACAGGAAGAAGGAATCCACCCTGCATATCAGCACTATACAGCGTCACAGGCTCCATCTGGTTATCCCTACTTACTTGGATAATCAGTCTTGTTCCATAGAACTCTACAGGACTGGCAGCACTATTGTTCTCTATTGGGGAATAGTGATTTAACTCCAATACTTCTGTATTGTCGTCTATAACTAAATAAAGACCATTTGTGACAGATGCGTTAAGTGTCTCACCTATAAGTCTTTTCTTGACAAAGATGTTACTTGCGAATAATTGAGAATAATCTGTAGTTTGAAGAGTCTCATAAGTATCTGGCTTAAACGTCAGTGCTTTATAAAAATGAGAGAAATGCACGACATTATACTCTATTGAAGGCACATTTTCATTTGATCTCCATTTGGGTAAGAATCTTGATGTCTGAACCGCTGGCACAAAATACACTGCGTTGTTGTATTTAACAGAACACGCATGCCCAAACCTACTGTTGCTGAAACACTCCTCCGGGGAGTTAAAAGTACCTCGTATGTTTATACAGATTTCTGCATAATTCTTATCTGTTCCAACAAACTCGACATTTTTAACATCTGCAAAGAATACTTTGCCGCACATTATGAAACCGTCATATAAATAATTTATATATGAGGCAACTGTACAGTTCTCAACAATTATGTTTGCATATCCTAACCGAATTGGATTCTCAATGAAAGACTCCAAATTACAATTTGAAATCCTTACTAGATATGGATTTGTTGTAGTGTCAGAATCACCTGGTATCTCAATAGCGTCTTCTTCTCTTACAGAACTGTATATTTCTTCAGTATTGTTTATAAAGTTTCTGTATCCTCCTGCATAGGTGATATTGAAGTCGTAAAATGCAGCAAGGCAATTTCCAAACATTGTCTTGCATTCTACGTCTTGGGAACCCTGTTTGTTTCCATTTGTAGAGTCTGTACAATGCTCAAATATGTTTTGAAGTCCAACAACTCCATAAACTAATGGATAGATATTTCCTGGAGTGTGATTCAGCCTTATATTCCTGAATACATTATTGTGCAAAGCGTTATAATCCTGACCATCATTGATGTGAAGTGAGTTGTAAATACAATAGCCAGTTTCTGTCGTTAAAGTGAGATTCTCAAAAATACTATCCTTGACACAATAGTTCTCTATAGTGGTTTTATCGTATGGCCTTAATACAACACAGTCTCTTTTTGCTCGGATTGAAAGATTACTTATTGTATGGTACTTATTCCACCATGCACTTCTGTTGTTCTTAAAAACAATACCATCTCCATTAGGGAATGAAAGTACGGTTTTGTCTTTTTCACCATAAAACAAAGCAGTTCCATTAGAAATGACAATACTGTCAGTGAATGTATATGTCTTCGGGCTGAAGTTCACTTTGTTTGCCCTGTTTGTATAATATTCCAAGATATTCGGATTACAGGAAGACGGGTTTTCAATAACCCAATCAGCCTCAATCTCACTGACAGCAATCTTGCAGCCCTTCTTGAAAACATTCCCACTTGCAATAATTGACTCATAGGAAATGCCACTGATAGTATAATTCCCACTAATACTTCCCCCGTCAAATTTCAGTATGCAATTTTTAGGAATAACAACATCATTAGAAAGTTCAAAGTCCCACTTAATGACATAGATACAGTTAGGCTCAGTCACCTGTTCAGCAAAAGGCAAATTGCTCTTCAGTATGACTGTCTTATATGTATAATTGGTTGGCTTCTTTGCACCACCTACTGTTACATTAACTTCTGGTCTCATATCTCTTATCCATTTATGTCAATATTGTATGTTCCTGCCTGATAGGTGTTCTCTGAGGTATATACCCTGAACACATTGTTGTAGGCATCTGTGAATGTGGACTGGGTGAATGAAATCTCAAGACCATTCATGTCAGCCCTCTGGAATGCACTTCTTGCTGCATCGGGAATGATGAAGTAGATGTGGTTTCCTTCACCACATGAGATGTCATAGTTGCCCCTCATGCAGCAGCTGTCAGCAGAATGCCTGTGTGCATCATTGAAGATGCTCTGGTAAGTGTTGCCTGCACCAAGCCAGAAGAAGTCATTGTGTACTATCAGTTCCTGCTCCTCATACCAGATGCCCATTATCTTTGCCCTGCACTTGAGTACTGCTGTGTTCATCAGCTCCGTGTCAAACTCAAAATAGCTTGTTGGAATGTCAGAGCCTGCAAAGGGTTCCTGGCTGTTATTCCAGTAGAAGTATATCTGCTCAAAGATGCCAGTTGCGTCAACTGTCATTGCCTTGATGTGGACTGTGCATCCCTCATTGCCTGTGAAGTAAACTGGGGTTACCTCCATGGAAATGCCCCTCAACACCTCACCAGTGATGTCTTCAAGCTTGTTCCATATCTTGTTGAAGGCATCAGTGAGGATGTACTTTGACACACCTATAAGCTTGTCTGACTCTTCCATACCAAAGGAATTGCTTACTGCAAGACCATGAATCTGCTGTGAGGAAATCTGATTCTGTAGGTCAGCGAGGATTCCCTTGACTTTCTCACTGAGCTTGAAGACAAGCGGCTTTTTTGGCTTTTCACTAATCTTAGAACTGCCTATATACTTCTCCTTTGTCATAAATCATTTAAATTTTTATTATACCGGGCAAATGCGTTTAATAAGTACACCAAATGCCATAGTACAGTCTCTTCACTATTTTTGGTGCAAATATACACATTAATAATGAAGTGACCATCACTTATAACTAAAATAGTCTACTTATTCAGTATAATTAACCTTTAGCAGTATCTCAAAATCTTCCCACATCTTTTGCACTATGTAGGCTATAAGTTCAGCGGCTTCCTCTCCATCCTCCCTTATCTTAAAGTGTTGACATATATTAGATTGTGCATGTTTAGCCTCATGCACTATGGTATTTATAAATTCTCCTTTGTCTGAAGAGACTCCTATGTAAATCAGAGTTGTACATAATAAATGGTTGGTATAGGTAAACCCCTTATTCATTCCTGATGATATAACACTATAGGCTTTTATTGCCTCATTACGAGGACACCTAAGCTCATGAAGAGCTTCCATAGCTTCCATAGTATCATCATGATGCATGGAGTACATCACTCTAACCAACCATTTATCATCTAGCGTAAACTCCTGTTTAATCATATCTTGTCCATCCAGAAATCATCCCAGTCAATAGGCTCCCCTTTCCTTGCCATGTCAGCAAGCCATCTGTTAAACACAATACCATCATAAGCATCACCATCGTCAATCACATCCTTGACATAGCGTGCTACATGAAGATTGTCCTCAATACTACTTCCTAAGAAGTCTGCCTTACACATATTAGCTACATACACATAATCCCTGAGGGAATTATTCTCCAACTTTATGCCATAGTTCTCAAGCATTGAGTCAACTTCTTTCTTGGTAAAGGGAGTAATGGGAACCTGCTTGCCGTTTATCTTCTTGGTCATCTTGCTTACAGCAAATTTACACAGCTTCTCATTGAAGTGAGGGCCATTATACTGTAAGTAATTAATCATACCTTCAGGCTTCTTGTCAAACTGAGTCATATCCATTCTTTCCATACCTTATAATGATTATGAATTCTACAATAGGAAGTAACAGGAATAGAATTCCTGTCACCTCCAGTAGAATGAGATTAATAACTGAAGCGTCCACCTTTCATTTTGCCTCCCTTACGATGGGAAATTTCATAATCCTCATCTTGTACCCTGTAGGCAACTCCGTTTTTGTAGACTACAGTTCCATCACCCTCTTCATCATCATCGTCATCTTCATCTTTACTGTGAGAATCCTCGATGACATTGCAGAGTTCCGTCAGAAACCTCTTCATTTTCTTAATCTTGCGTACTACGTGGTAGTACTCTTCCTCATTTTTAAATGCTATTACCTTCATACTACGTTGGATTTTGCGTTTTCTGTTTAAGTAAAGACAGCATCTCATTCATCTGACTTTTCATACTTTCTACCTGTCCTCTAAGCTCTTTCACCACATTATCATTTGCCTGATTAGGATTCAAGGCTTCAAGGACTTTTTCATACTGAGAGATTAAGGCTTTATGCTTATCTACACTATTTACAATATTCCTACTGTTCTGAAGCATAGAATTGATATAGCCGTTAAGAGAATCCCTGCTATCAGCAAGTACTAAAGTCTCTGGCCCAAAGTCAGCAATTGCACTGTTACTGGGAACCTGTTTATATTCCCGCCTTTCACCATTGACCATAGCTACAATATCAACCACCATTTCAGGCAATTGACCGAAAGTGGTATTAATACCCTTTGGGCGAGGAAAGCTTACACTCTCTATAGGAGCTGTGAAGAACTTTATACCGCCCTTGGTTTCAAGTCCATATAGGACGCTGCCCTTACTTAAATTAGAAAACATGATTATACACTTTTAGTTAATTATACTGTTGTACGGGACATCAATGTCAATAAGCCCTTTGACCTGTCATTGAACACAGTGATGACACTGACATTAAGCAACTCAGCTGCTGTTACCGGAGTACCATTGGGAAGAGTCAGAGCTCTTGTAGTACCATTCATGGTAAGTGTTATAGGCAGAGTTGTAGTGGCATCAGCAGGAACTACGGAATCAATGATAATAGTAAGATAGCCTACAGGCTGAATCCTACGGAAACCAAGGGCAATGTCGATAGTCTCAGTACCTATGGTTGTATTTGTCGAAACAATATATGGAAAACCACCAGCGTTGGTTGCTACAATATTCATGCAATCCATAACTTAACCTCCTATTTCCATTTTATTAAAACACAATACTTCCACCAAATCCATTACCCCAGCCATAGCCATAACCTCCTGCATAAGGAGTCTGATTAACAGCTACCAAGTTCGGATACTGCACAGGGACAGTGTTGGGCTGCTTGGCTGCAATAGCATCAATCTTATCATCAAGTGCATGGAATGCAGCATTGAACTGAAGAGTCTGATGGTCATTGCTAATCTGGTTTCTCAGCTGAGTAATGATGTCACCCTGGGTGTTGATCTTGTTCTGCAACTCCCTTTCCTTCAAATCACAGAATTCCTTCACAATCATTGCATTCTGATCAGCAATAGCCTTCACGATAGTGTTGGTGTTACTGTCAGCCTGACGTGTGATTGTGTTAGTCTGTTGGCAAACACTCAATTGGTCTGCTGCCTCATTCTGTGCAAGCTGCAACCTGACTTCTGCGGCATTCTGAGCTGCCTGACTCTGGAGGGCATTTGTCTGCTGACAAATAGCCAGACGGTTCTCACAGCAGCACTGTGCTACTTGCTGACCAAGGGCAGAATTACCACTCTGGATAGCATTGATAATCTGGGCACCAGTGAGCTTGTTGTTACCATCCATAGTAACAAGGTCTGTGTTCAGAGAGTAGATACCACTCTTTACATTCTCAACACCTGTGTTCAGGATACCTGCCAACTGACCAAGGGCATCAGCACGACCATTGATAGCTTGGAGAATCAAATCCCTGCCAGCATCATTGTTAAGCTGATTAGCGAGGAAACCTACACCACCATTGTTGCCATTAAACATGCCATTACCCCACATACCTCCACCAAACATGTTGAAGAACGGGTACAGGAAAGGCAACATGAAAATCATCCAGAAGGGATTGTTCATACCACCCCAGCCATTATTATTCATAGCAAGCAGAGTAGCTGGATCAATTCCACTGTTATTTCCCTCAGGAAATACCAATACGTTACTTTTTTCTGACATAATAATACATTTTTAATTGTTAAACCTTACACATCGTAGCTACTGATGATGGTGCAAAGTTAGGATTATTATGACAGCTTATCAAACGAATTTCACAGCATAAAAAAGTGGCTGAGTACTAAGTACTTAGCCACAAAAAACGTTACTCGAAAGGAGGAATTAGTAACGTTTTACCTTTTAGAGGAACCCCCCATTTTACTTATCTGACGAGATTTCAGCCTTGCGTCCTCCTTATTTTTCCTCTCTTGGAGGTCAACCTTCCTCACCTCAAGGGCATGGGTTTTATTAAATTCCCTCAACTTTTCCTTGAAGTCAAGTCTCTCCTTCTCAGTCATTGGCTGAATACCATCCTCTACTTCATTGCCAAACTGCCTGATATTAGCAACATCAACATCAGCACCAGCCTGAATTTGGGCAACCGCTATCTTGGTCTGATTATTTTCAGAATTCCTCTGAGTTTCCCACTGCTGCTTCTGAGCTTCAAGTTCCATCTGCATCTGAGCAACCTGCTGCTGGGACTCAATCTGTTCCATCTGCATTCTCTCCTGCCTTTCCTGAAGCTTTTTCTCAGACCTCTGGATAATACGCCTCTTCTGAGCAATAGACTGACTTGACCAGATTGACATCATAGCAGAAAGTTCAATGGCTTCATTCTGCATAGCTGCCAATGCCATTCCTTCAAGCTTATCATTGATGTTAGCAAAGATACCGCTATAGTCAACTGCCAATCCGTAGTCATTCATAGCAAAGAGTTCTCCATCAATTTCCATAGTCTTCATCGACTTCTCAGAAGTCATATACTGGAATTTGATTTTACCCTTATCCTTAGCAGCTGCCTTAGCGGTATCTACAAAGCACTCACATACACGCTTCTTAACATCATCATGCTGGGCAAACAGCCATTCTGTAATGTAGCTGCTCTGTAGAGTTGCCCTCTCAACTCCACCTACAGTCTCCCTATTGGCAATCTGTCCTTCACGCTGCCTGTTAATACCTGCTATTTCACCCATTTCAGTCTTGATGTACTCACAAGCCTGCATAAGGAACTGCATATAAGCAGCATCATTGGCAGTCATAATACCCTTACTGGCATTATTCAATGCACCCACAGGCTTACCCTGCATTGGGCCAGTACCTTCCTTGGCACTGTCAATAACAGCCAAATGATTGATTTTGGCAAAATACATCCACTTGTCAGTAGTCCATCCAGTAGGACGCTTTGCCACATCATATTCAAGAATACTGCCCCAAGAAGAGCTAACAGCATCAATAAGTCTATAATGCAGAACATCATACAGATAATTATAGGGCTTCATCATATCCACCAAACTGAATGGCTTATCTGTATTCATATTATATATCTGACCAATGATGCCAAAGTGACACTTACCAGGATGAGACATTCTTGTATACTGAATAGGTCGTGGCCTCATTCTTACAAAGATTCCTCCTTCAAGAGTATCTCCAGTACCACTACCGTCAATAGGTTTCATATTACCACCAATGAGAGTTCCTTCCCAAGCTTCACTAATCCAAAGGGACTTACTTTCCTCACCCATCATTTTATCAGGTACGTACTGCTCTGTAAAGTAATTGAACTCGACAGCTCCAGTTTCACGGTTATACCTCTTTACTTTCTGAATCTTCCTCTTGGATTTCCAGTATACCCTGAGTACCCTGATATTTCCTTCCATATCATAGGGCTGTGAAGAAACATGACCATAGCCTCCAGTAGAAGAGAAGAAATCGGAGCCTGAGGCATCAAATGTCAATCCTGCTATAGCCCTATTCACAAAAGCAAGACGTGGATCATAATGTCCCATTCCATCTTCCACAAGACCTCCATTACCATAAGGCATCTGGTCTATCATCTGAATCTGTTTCTGAGTAAGCTCCTCACCATAGGTATCAATAATCCTGCTTGGATTCCAGTATTCCTCAATGATAACTACGTCTGCATCCTCAATCTTACTTGAATTACCTGACTGGAATGGGTGTACATTCAGAGGATTCAATTTTACCATGACAGGCTCACCATAGTCAATGTCACACTGATAAATCTCCTCTGCATTGGCAAGTACATCCTGAAATCCCTTTGAGAACTTTAACGGGAAATTCTGCTCAATTCTGAAATGGTTAAGGTATTCATTAGCCTGAAGCTCAAGGAAATCCTGATACTCATATTCAAAGTAATCACCCTGCTCATCAAGTCTGCGTGCAGCTTCCTCCTCATTTATTGAGGTGTCCTGAATCCATTGGGTAATAGCCTGCTGAATAGCTTTCTTCTTGTTTTCCTCAAGTTCTGTAATAGCCTCAGGATTGGTTATGATTACCCTATAGTCAAACGGCCTTCTCAATTCCTCACCCACAAGTACATTCAGCTTGCTGTTCATTATCGGATAATGCTGAATGTTATTAGGTATGAACTCCGCATCCAGCTTATATGGATTAAGAACCAATTGAAGGTCTGGCATGTGCAGCTTACCCTCAAGAAGATCATAGTTTATGCGTTTCTGTATACATGACTTGGTAATAGGCTGATAAGTCAGGAATGACCTACTTGCAGCCCAAGCTACGCACTGCTTTCTCCATTCGACAGTCTTCTGCCTGTCACTAAGCATCTGACGAGGAAAACCTGTTCTATAATTACTATAAGTATTCATAGTCATACTATTTTGGTGCAAAGTTACTATATTATTCCAATAATAACAAGTTTATTAGTGATTTTGTTATTTTTTCCCATGCCAATTCCTATCAAAGTAATCATCCTTTTCTGACTGGGTTTGTGATTGTTTTTTCTTCTCAGCTTCTTGGGGATTACCACCACATTTTATAAGACACTCTTCCCTATAAAGCATTAACATGCCACAAGCACTTACACGGTCAAAGTTGCCATCAGGATTCCACTGTGAAGCCTCTTGAAGTAATGCCCTATTCCTACAATAATACAGATTCATCTTAGTTACCTCTACCTCATTGCCATCTTGTATTACCACCTTCTTAATAGGTTTCCTAAACCAGTTATTCAGTCTTTCCCTTGCATAGTCATTGACAAATGTGCCTGCATTAACACCATAAGCTGTGTTGCCATAATTTTCTCCTTTTACCTTGTCTCTGTCCTTCAGGAATTCAAGGTTAGGAGCAAGCAGGTAAAGACTGTTCATGGTCTTGAAGTAACTATAAAGACCTTTCTTGTTATTCTCATAACAAATCTTAGCATTATAGAACATTGCCAGTCTGCGGCATATTTCATAACCATCATCTGCCATATCCAACCTACCAGTCCACTCTGCTACTATCTGGTCAGTCCATAAGTCAAGTATAAAGCATGATATAAGAGATGTAGTGCTTCTTGCAAGGTCATTCTCAATAGGGTCAAGACCAGCAATATATCTTCCTGTAAACACCATACCATCCCTGTTCTTCTCAGGCATCTTAAATATCTCAACGGCACCCTCATGCTTGTTGCCTTTATGTGGAAACTCTCTCAGGGGCTTATCCCTACTTGGCTTAAAATATGCAGTACCATCATTTTTCAGGCACATTTCACCTACATAGACATTATCAAATTCATTAGGATTGGCATCCAATTCCCCTATTCTTTCAATAAGGTCTGATACTGGAAATACTGTGTTATCCCTACGCATAATGGCATCCTGTATGGTAATAGGATTTTCGGCCTTAGTCCTTACTACCTGCATAGGGTCCGAGGTATTGTATTTGGCATTATACCAGTCCATAAGAATCTCAAGGAGAGCCTTAGTAACATCACTATTACCATTGTGGTCATAACAACCAGCTCTGTTTACATAGGCAGGGAAGAAGAATATACTCTCACCTATACCTTTGTTCACCTTATCCCATACATTAGGCAATCCAAGGATATGATAACCCTTAGGCTTGTATATCATTTCCAAAGCACCTGAGAAGTCATTACCCTCAGAACCACCAGTACCAATAAGTGCTATCATACCAAATGCCTTCTTACCTTCCCTGACAGAGGGTAACATTACGTTATAAGTATCGGCAATTTTTGGGAAAGCTCCGAATTCCTCACCTGCAATAAACACACTATTATGAGTAGTAATGAAATCATCTATAAGATATAGGTGACTCTCATTGTTTACAGTGATACACTTACATGGTTGTTTACCCACGTAATCAATAGATACTATAGCAGTCTTCTCAGAAAAACTATGCATGTATGTAGAATCAGTTATTCTGACCCTATCCTGCTTTCTTTTCAAATTAAATACCTCTCTATTAAGAATATGCAATTTTACTCTATAATACACATTGTCATTTCTATGAAATGTCTTTTGGTAACAACTACAATTTATACCAAGACTACGGCATAACCACATAAAATCATCTGCAAGCTGCTTTGACTTAGTGGCATATTCTATAGAGCCTTGAGTAGTACAAGTACCATCCGTATCTAATAAACCTTTTAATAACTTTACTCTATTACATTTTGAATTAAACAAATACTGTTTCGGAATAAATTTATCTCCAGCATGTTTATGTCCAAGCCCATAGTACTGAAGTAAGGAGGCCGCAAAGTTCTGATAATTTCTATCTCCTGTTTCTCCGCCAAGAAGATGTATATAATGAGTTATATTTCTACCTATAGACTTGGTTACTTTGTACGGTATATACTGAGCAATATCGTCAAAGTCGTTCCTTAGCATTGTGAGGTTAATCTTATCAGCTCTACATTGATCATAACAACCATCACCTAAGTATAACCCAAGTACGTAGGGGTCAATAAACACTTGTTGCTCTGGAAACTCAACAGCATTTTGCTTAGGTATGCTGTACTTATATCCATGTTTATAAGTGCTCTGTCCTTTAATAAGTTCCTCTACAGTGAGAGTTCTTTTCACTTCTTTGCCCTGACTGAACATATTTACTGTAAACAGGTGTTCTTTACCTGCATAAGTAATACGTCCATCTCTCAGTGTAATCTTGTAAATGTTATCCTCTCCTTCAAATGGAATATCTATAACTCTTGTAGGAATACCGTCATTACCATATACATAGTCACCTACTTGAATATCACCCCATTTCTTAATGCCATTAGTTGTCAGTACATTACAATAGTAGGGATGAGGTCTTTTACCACGAGGCTTATCTGGATCATCCTTTACAGCTACTCCAAGTACCAGATTCTTTGTCCCTCTCTTACCTCCTGTCACTGAATCTATATAACCCATCTGCCAATTCATATCAGATAGAGACCTTTGCAGTGTCTTATTGGGCCACCAAGGAGCAAGCTCCTGAAGAGAGTCAATCATGAATTCAAACTTATTGAGGGTACCGTCCTTGGTCAAATACTCCTTAGCATAGGCTACCACCATACCCTTAATACCCTTGCAGGACTTGAAGTTCTCACCAAGAATAAATATCTTAGCAAGCTTCGAAGCAACAGAATAGCTCTTTGATGCACCTCGCTTTGCTATTTCAGCTGCATTGAGTGCCTTTTGTCTTGCATAATACCAATACAAGTGTCTCCACCATACACCTTCCCATACCTTAGGCATGGCAATAATACGGTCAGCAGTATCAGTACCCTCTACTTCGTCACTCAACTCAATCAGGGAATAATTCAGGTAGAAGTATTCATCACCAGTAATCCACATTCCATCAGAAGGTCTGACCATGCCATTCCATATTCTGTCAATCTCACGCTTCATCCATTTGCCAAACTCACTATTTGGATTAGGATTAGGTCTGAGACCTGTCAGTGTACCATCCTTCTCCCAATGGAGGGCAGTAGGTCTGAAATAGTCCATGTCCTCCAATATAGGAGGATTGGTAATGTCTATGATGGCTTTTCCCTGCTCATCTCTCGGTAAATCCTTACAATAAGGTCTGTCAGGGCTTGTAAGATTCCTTATAAATGGAACACTTGTCAGATATTCCATGAACTGTTCCTGCACTTCATCTGGGCAAAGATGCAGATTCAAGTCCTCAATAGGAGTCTGATATTCATTTAGTTTCACCGTATCTTAAAAATAAAGTGGATATTTCTTCAAACAAATAAGCAAGTACCTTACTATGCAGGTCTTTATAAACTTGGGTTACTATTACCTCAGGAACATTTCCCCTGTATTCAAACTTCTCTACTAACTCCTTCTTTTTATTCCTATACCCTATGAACCATAATTCAACAGTCAGAATCTTAAGTGCTGGAAGAGGACCAGGAGTCCTGTACTCCCTTGTCATAAAATAACCCTTGTATTTCTTATTGAATACTTTATTGAAAGTGTCTATATAAGTCATACTACTTGTTCATAAATGTGTCTACACCATCCTCAAACATTGCTTTCTGTCCACCTCTTGCCTTAGTATTATCCTTAATTTCAGACTCTACCTTACGCTCAAGCTCCTGTAGTCTTGGGATGAAAGCCAGTACCTTATCCAAGGAACCCATTATATCATTGATTTTGTATACAGCTGCCCCCTTATCTGTTCTTTCCTTAAGCCTTTCCTCAGTTTTACGCAACTCTTCACTAAGGGCATCAACCGCTATACGAGTACTCTCAAGCAACTTAGTAGAGGACGTAATAGTATGCTTCTCATATATAACCATAGCAGCTCCAAGTAGTTCTGAGGCTCTGAAATCCTTGTCAAGACCCTCCTGTTCTATGATAGCTTCCCTTCTCTCTTCTGGGTCTGATATATAAGCGTAGGTACTGCGTGGATCAACCATAAAGTACAAATAGGACATCTGCTGAAAGAATTTCTCCTTCTGCTTACTCCTATCCTGATTATACAGCATCCTTATAGGCTTTACAAGTAGAGCCTCAGGGGACACTCTTACTTCAAAATCTACAAATTCCAGTAAATGCATTTTCTTATGTCTTTAATTAAAAATGCCTGCCCGCATTTCTCAATGGGAGCAGGCTGAGAATTACATCATCGAGTATTAATCCTGCTAAGGCAGAATAATCTTCGGTTTATCAGGCATAATGATACTTGGGTTCTCATCAAACTCCTCTCCATCAGCCACGAAGAAAATATCATTATCACCTATCAGCATTACTTCACGAGAAGCTCCATCCTCACCATCATAGAGGGTGAATCGTGGAATTCTGAGGATTGCGTGCATGTCATCCTTTTGTACATTGTTAGCATCAGCATCCTTAAAATGGTGTTTAATTTCCAAATATCTTTTAGGATTAATAAACACTACATCACCAACCTCAATACCTTTAACCATTGGACCTACAGCAACAACTGTCTGATATTCCTTAATCAGACCTGCTTTACTTGAGTCAATGATATTACCAGTTTTGTAGTTCTTATCATAGCAGTTCATTGTGACTACTAAATGATTGAACATCGGTTTAATATTCTTAAGCTTATACATTATCTTTTTTTCCTTTAGCTTTCCTTTCCAGATAACCTTTCCATATACCTTTGTATCTATGATATGGCACACTTATCTTTCCAAGTGAAGGCAGATAAAACACTTTCTTTAACTCACTAAACTCCTCCTCACTGAGAAATTCTTCCTTTAAAGGCAACTCCATTACAGTCTCCTTAATGAACTCAAACATGGAATAATAAGCTCTGCGAACTACATATTCATCAATCCCAAGTTCCTCAGATACCTGCTTTATGGCTTCTTCAACCGTCATTTGGATTAGCAAATATAAACAGTACTCCTATAGACTTATCATCTTCCTTTAGTGTAGGAATCATTAATGGATTGATTTTGCCCCCTCTTATATTAGGATCATCAATGATTATTCCCCTTGACCTGAAAGTGACCATCATCTTCTGGTAGTAAACATCGCTGATGTTACAAGCTTCCCTAATGGCCTTTTTTGATTTGTTGGTCATAAGGACTGAATCAATCATATCCTTATCAAGAATGGTTCTTTGCAGTTGGTGTCTCCTTTTGAGGAACTCTGCCAACAAGTCCATTTCCCTATCAGTAAGATGATGCAATGGTCTGAGTACCTCCAACCATGCCTTGAAGAATTTTCCAGTAGAGGGAATGGGGATGACCTTACTTACATTGGCATCCCCAAGATTCCCATTACTGTTGTTCATTGTTCTCTTCCTTCTTTTCTGGAGGAGTCATCATTTCCTCCACACGTTTTGCACATGCTTTCCTGAAATCAGTGTTGAAGATACCATTATCACAAATGGCTATCTTATAATTCCAGTCAAGGATTACATAAAACTCACTCTGCTGCATCTGCTGCATCTGCTGTTTCAGCTTGATATTCTCCTGTGCAAGCGTTCCACACTGACGATCCAGCTGCTTAATAATGTTGTCCTTCTGTTCAATACTCATACCAGCCAACACTTCATCATAACTCTGTCCCTGACCTTTCTGGCCCTGAGGGGTTAATTTCTCTTCCTTTGCCATAGCTATTTAATTTTATGTATTACATTTTAAGACCATCAGCGGTCGGCTCAATTACCATACTATTAGGGTCTTTGGAATGAGGGTAAGGGTTATCTTCATTAAGACGTTTTAAATCCATACCAAGCCACATTACAGCTTCCTGAAGTTTAGTGATAACTAAACTAGTTTCTCTACAAGGGTCAAGTGCCTTTACCCTTTGAATGATTTCATCAATGTCTTTCCTGTACTGCTTAATAGCAGGAACTTCTACTGTCTTATCCATAAATCTCTTCCTTTTAAATAGTTAATCACTCATCAGTCTTAATGAACAAATTGCAAATCTCAATAATGGCAGCTCCTGCAATTACAATAGCAGAGTTAATAGCTGTTGCATACTCAGGACTGTTGTAGGTTACAAGGGCTACACCAATAGTTTGCAGGCCACCTACAATACCTGAAACAAGTGCAAATACTTTTTTACTCATAATTCTTTTATTAGTATAAATAACGCTTCTTTTGCGGTAAGAACTTCTTACCATACTTTTTCTGATAAAGTTTATCCCATTCATTAAAATCTATTTCCCGTATGTCAGTACACCCACACTTTCCACAATAGCAGATGTCAGTACCTTCTACTCCTAATATTGAAAGAGAAAGGCATGTTGGACAATACAGTACTTTATCCTCGTCCATTAATCCTTGTATACCAGATAGAATTGTCCAAACTTATCTGAATTCAGTATCTGTATTACATCGGTAATGCCCAACTCATTAGCCCTATTAATAAGGCTATTAAGCCTATCATCAGCAAGTACATGGAGCTTCGGTTTTATATTTTCAGGTTCAGGGTTTTCAGTAGTTTTTCCATTATCGGAAGTTTCCTCCTGACTTTCTGATGGCTGAGTAACTTTTTCAAGGATCTCCTCAAGGGTTTGAATCTCCTCTTTTGCTTTCTCTACTGCCTCAGAATTTTTCTCACTATTCTCATAATCCTCCATTGTTGGAACCTTAACCTGAGAATTCTCCTCCTTATTTTCCTCTATATTGGAGGTAACATTTGCAGGTTTTGACTTAGATGTTGTCTCTTCCTTTACTTTTTTTCTATTAGCCATAATACATAAAGTTTGATTTCAGGTGCAAATATAACTAATTTACTCTTAATAACCAAACAAAAAGAGTATTTTTAACTTCATTTATATAAAACACCCCCTATCTATCACAGATAAGAGGTGTACTTGACTATTAATTTTTATCTCTAACAGAAATGAAAAAGAAATCTATGTTGCAAATATACACATTATATATAATATATACAATAATTATGACTAAAAAACTCTTCCTATCTTCACAGATAAGAAGAGACATACCAATAACTAAAAACCTAAAACTATAAATATTACTACTAACTAAAACAATCTATTAACGATATTGTCATAACAAAAAGCAAAACACCGCCGTGAGCCTTGTGGACTCAGAGGGTTATGATCCCCCGACCTTCAGATTATGAGTCTGCTGCTCTGACCAACTGAGCTATAAGTCCTAATGCGGGCATAGAGGGAGTCGAACCCACAACCTACTGGTTAACAGCCAGTTGCTCTACCATTGAGCTATATCCCCAAATGGAAGGAAGGATAATGGATTTGCACCATTGACCTCAAGATTAACCGTCAAGTGCTCTACTACCTGAGCTAATCCTTCTCTTGGTATATGACAAATACGAATTCGTTGGCAAAGTTACAGAATTAATCTGAATCTACCAAACATTTTACTAAAAATGTATCATAAGAGTATAATAGTCTTCTCTACTATTGGATTATTTACATCATATACATATACATTATCTTTCATAACCTTATATCCCTTAATCTTTATTCCCTTTTCATATACCTCCATAATAGTCATTTCAGCATCATCATAGAGCCTCTGGGACTGATTATCCACAATGTTTCTTGGCTTGGACAAAGAAGGCAAGGACACACACCATGCAGACTCTGACTTAGGATTGTTATTTGCCTTTGTGTAGACATACTTACTGTCAGCAGAAGGACTCACAATATCATAGTCATGATTATCAAAGTGGCAGTCCACTTCCCAAGAGATGTGAGAATGACCTGAGAACCACACTACATTCTTATAGAGGTTAATGAGCTTGTTTATGAACCAGAACTGGATTCCTGTCAAGCAGTTTGAGCCTTTGTTCATTCCTTCAGGTGTAAGCACTCCAGCCTTGCTGATATCTGCATAAGACCATGCTCCTTCCTGAGGAATACCATTGCTGTTGCCTACCCTGTTAGGAACATAGTGGTGGGTGAACACAAAGATCTTCTTGTCGGTATTATGCTCAATGATTTCCTTCAACCAGATAAGTGTGTTCACTGAATAATACTGATAATTATATGGCTCATCAAATGAACTGTAGCCAGTATCCTCCACAAACTCCTTTATCCTCCTGATGTATGGGTCATCTACATTAAGGTCAATAATGGTTCTGGCATGTATCATCCTATCATGCCATACATTATTGATAGGCCATATATCATCTCCATAGTCAAGTGAGAGGAAGATGAAGATATTGTCATCCTTCTTGAGATAGTAGTTAAGCTTGCTGTAAGCATTCCTCATGCCTTCCCTATCCCTATTCCATCCAGAGAGGCTGTCCTTCAGGGTATCCCAGTTGCTGTAGACATAGTTCTTCATACAGGCAATGGCTTCGTCTGAGAACCTGTTCTCTGAAGGAGTTAGAGGCTCAGTATAACCAGCAGCCTCCTTATACATCTCCACATAGGCATTGTATGCAAAGAAGCACATATCCCCCTGGCCACTTGTATGTTCCTTGCCATCAGGAGCATCGAAGACAATCCTGCCCCTTCCAGGTATAATCCCGTTGATTCCCTGACCTCCAATGGAAATCTGGCCTATCCTGTTTGCCACACTCTGGTTACGCCCACTAATGGAATTGTAGTTTGTGAATCTCTCAGGCAGGATAGTATCCCCTGCCCTTGACTCATACATTCCATAATTGTCATGATTACCTGTGCAGGTAAAGAACCTAAGTCCGGCTACCTGCCAGTAAGGGACATTATAGATTTCAAAGAAGTCATTGTAGTCATCCTCAGGAGTAGCCAGCTTGGGACTGCCACACTCAAGAATATCACCGCAGCTTGCTATAAACTTGACATCTGAATCATGTAAATATATATCCATAACTGCTTTAAAGTCTTTTTCATCCCACCAATTGTCATTAGTCTCAGGAGTATTATTATCATTATCTACACAGATATGTAAATCATTACCTACTCCAACCTTAAACTGAAGATTACCTAAATCCTTAGGTTCTGGAGCTGGCTCTGGTTTATCAACTATTTCCACAGGACACCATAACTGTCCTATATCAGAAGTCATTTCAAGGTCTGGCTTTCCCTCATCTCCAATGGAAAATATAAAATGTGTAGTATCTTCATGAATAAGAGCATCATAAATATGTACACTTCCTCCCTGCTGGTCATTGAGTCTATAATATCCAGACTTTGATCTTCGTTCATGAATACATGACCAACATGGTCTGTCAAATCTTACCTTAAGAGTCACCCTTTTACCAGCTTCTGCTTTAATAATAGGGCCTTGTAATCTAATATCTACCGTTTCCATATTTTATATTTTTAAAATTCAGTTACCTCCAATAGAGAAATAGAAATAGGCTAAGGGTTTTCTATTTCCTCAAACTCTGCTGAGAAATAGGCTTCAGTCATAAAACTTGCAAATGTATTAACAAATACTTCGTCTCCTGACAAGTCTACCCTGCCCATAGTATCACATATAGCGTGAACTATCTCATGAAAAAACGTATTCATCTGACTGCTCTCTGACTGCTTTATACCATCAAACGTCTGAGCAATCTTAATCATTCCAGCACTAAGACAGCATTTACCAAGTTTACTGCCTTCAATATTCTGAGGAAGCTCAACTTCTAATAGCTGACCTCCTATCCTTAATCTACATGGAATCTTCATACTACACCTCTGATAAATTTTCTGATTGCATTGACTACATTTGTATTCTCAACTGAACTGTCCTCAAGTTCAGACTTGACAAGTAACATTTCAAGCTCACCAACAATCTCACTAATTCCCCAGTAATAGCCGGAACTCAAAAGCTCCTCTGTAGGTAAATTTAAATTACATTCTTTAAGATGTTTTGTTACTTCCTGTGCAAAGCTCTCAGCTCTTCTTTGTCTGTTCATACTCTTACTGATTTAATTAATACTTATCATAAATGATTCTCTCTTTATCATATACTTTGCAGATAAAATCCTTTAATATATACCATTTCCACACATCTAATGACTTTATTCTATAGGTAGTATAACCAAGTGATTCCAATATAAAGTCCCTAAGGTTATCATCATACCTATTATGTTGTTCTCCATCAACTTCTATGATAATATTGTTGTTGGGTTCAACAAAATCAGCTATATAGAATGCCTTACATCCATAAATATCCTTTAGTACTTGTGGGACTATAATAGGTATCTGGGTCTGCCACTCTAAACCATAGGCATCATTGTGCCTTTGAAGTAAGTCCCATACCTTACTTTCACTCTTGTACATATTTGCCCTACACTCTTGGGCTCTTGTATAGGCTATATGTCTCAATTCCTCAATAGTCATTCGCCTAATTACTATCATTTATGGTACAAAAGTAGTAATAAAAAGTGTATTATACAAATAATTCAAGTTAAACTATCTAAAGAATTAATATAATACCTATTTTTTATAAACCTATTATATATATTATATATTATATATATGTCGAACTTTTAAAAGTGTTATACACAGTTTTATTAAAATGTTAAAGACATTTTGATGTTAATGTTGCTAACATTTTATATATAATGTTGATAACAAATTGAAGTTTAAAATTATACTTTGTGTCTTCCTGGATGAGTATCTTGGCTAAACAAAGAATTAAAAAGAGAATCACAAGGAATAAGGCTAAAAATAAAAAATAAAATTTTTTTTGAAACTCTATGTGTAGGGCATGAGCAGGAAGTAACACCAGTCGTGTCCCCCACTGCCACTTTGACTGGGGGTTTCACCCCCGTCAAGTGTCTGTGAGTGGCACTCTGGCTCACGTCCTCCCACTCTTCTCAGACTTTGGTAGTAGTAGTTAGTAGTATTGCTATTTCGTGAGGAAATTCCGTGAAGTGTAGTAGCGGCCATCCCTGATTGCTGGATGCGAAGTACAACGAAAGAACTTTACAAAAGCTGCTGCTATCAGGCGGCGAGCCATTAATACCATCATGACCATGCAGACGAACAACAACGCAGGCAATCAGGAATTCAACAGCAAGTGGACAACCTCAGAGATGACGCTTTCTGCTTTTGTAGCACTTCACGGTGAGTGCAAGCCCAAGCAGGTAGCCACAACTGATGGTGGCATCCGTCACAGCATTGACGCTGCTGATGGCACCTCAGCTCTGTTCTCCAACAAGCTGGAGAGCCTTCTCGACGAGGCAAAAGCCTCTGGTAAGAAGTTCCAGCTCGACCAGAGCAAGTTGAAGATTCGTGGCTACCACAATCTTGACACCAATGCCACTGGCTTCATGGCCTACTACAACAGTAAGGCTGACTCTGAGGACTTCGCACTCTAATGTGCGAGCCTCAGGGCAAGTCCCTGTGTGTCAGGCAGATACCCCTCGGAACCTCTGGTTCCTTGGGGTTCTTTTTGGGGAGGAAAAGAGGGACTGACTTAGACACCTCCACCACTCTTTCCTCCTCAATTTCATTTACATTTTCATCATCATCATCATTACCACAATAACATTTAAGACAAATTATGGAACATTTCATTGACAAATACTGTCCAAGTCTCACTACCATTATCATTGCAATTATCAGTATCACTTTAGGTATATACACACATTATAACGTCCCAAGATACACTGATTTTGAATGTTTACTGGTTACAATATGCGTGTTCATGCTCATCAAGGGCATCATCATGTTCATTAAACTGTGGGCAAAAGGATTATGACCAAGATAAGTGGTTTATGAGGTCTAAAGGGCACAAGCAAGTGCATAACATTATAATATAGGAGCATTGGGACTAACCATCTCATGAGGACTATGTTAGGAATGTTACTTGAAGACTAAGCTCTGGGGATTGCTGTAAAATGCCGTTAATCTTACACCTGTGGTGGGTGAGAGGCACAGAGAAACCCAGAGTAAATACCACTTTTACAATGACAACAATTAAAACATAGGAGACATAGTTATGACAAACGAAATCAAGTTTTACCCAGCAGGTATTGATGACTTTGGAACACCTGTTGAAATGAAAGTGAAGAATCCTTTATATGTTACTATAATAACCAAAGACGGATTCTATGAGCATGGTTATACTGATTGCAGTACTTCTTGCGGAGAATTGTTTGAATATCTTACACAGAGGTATAAGGGCTGTAAGAAGATAAGTATTGGTGCTTTATAAAACAGATAAGCAATGAAGAAGAATGATATTTTCACCTTTACAGCTCCCAATGGAGTTGAGGTGACAGCTGTTGTAGTTGGAACAACTGGTGTTCAAGAGGATTACTTTGGAAGACAGTTTCTCAACCATATTTGCTATGCTCAGAACAGGCTGTTCACTTACAATGAGTGGATAGATGTAGAGCAGAAAATATATGGTGAAGTTATTGTAGACTATGCCATTCTTCCTGACTATGATAGGATGCTTGAAGCCTATCAGCATGAGATTGATAAGGCTAATGACTATGCAGATAAGGAATCATAAGCCTGCCACACTTACCAACTAATCAATAGTTGGAGAGGACAGCCTCTGGCAGGCTTTTTCAGATAAATACATTATTAATAACATTAAAACAGTTAAACAATGAAACAGGCAAAAGAAAAAGTCCTTATTGAGAAAGGTATGTTCCTAAGGACTAAAAAGAATGATGAAATCATTGAGGGTGTAGTCATAGACTTATACAAACACAAGTCTTGGCTTCAGTTGACAATCCTCGACGGTGACGGTATATTGCACAAATGCTCTTACTCTCTATGGGATGGCTCATTCAAGTGGCAGGAGAATACGGTCAATGTGTTGGCTGCTATGGCATTCATTAAGGACTCCAATAAAGAAGAGAAACAATGATTACAACACATACATTATATGGTGAGCCTATGACAATCAGGGACAACCACGCATACACTATGGATGGAAAGCATCTTGGAATGATTCTCCAGAAGGATGATGGTCTTTATGTAACAGGCTCAGAAGACAAAGGGCCTGTTATGGAAGCCATTAATAATCCTATTAAGGAAGTGAAATGTGTACATTCTGGACAATATCATGCTTATGGTGATTCATTCTATGTCTATGAGATTTACTTAAAGGAAGGTGTTGACTTAGATAAGGAGGAAATACTCTCCTATTGTTTTGGTGCAATTTCAGGACGTAAGATACAGTCCAGACAAGAGTGGCAGTCAAATCATTATAATGCTGATAAGTATTTCTCAGGATATTATGAGTTACTTAAAACTCCCTATGGTTATCAATATAAAGTTTGCTTACCTTATACAGATTAGTCATGAAAGGATTACTTATATTTAAAGCAAGAACTCCAGCTGATGCAAAAATCATAGTGGACTTCTGGAATTATTATTGTGGCAATCTCAATGAGTTCTTAGGTAATGCAAGTGTTTATGCTATAAAATATGACATTGACACTTACAAAATCTTAAATTATTATGCCTTCAGTTCAGTCTCTAAAGCAGAGAAAGAAGTATCACATGATAAGAAAGCCTCCTATGAGTCTGTTGAAGGCTTTATGACTTTCCCCAAAGATGTACGTGATAAGATGATAGAAAAGGGTTACGGCCATTCCCCTATCCCATATATATTAAGTCTTACTGCAAGTGAAAGCAATGGAGGATTCAATTGGGATGATTCAGATGAAGGCTGGAACTTTTGGAATCAGATAATTGAAGATAGAAATTTTGACCTTTTTTATAAACAATTTAATTTAAGTAAACATGAAAGTAGATTATGCAACGAAGAAACTCCTTTCGGAGGAGGCAGTGACAGAAACTCAAGTAGCATTCGTAGTGGATTCAACAAAGCTAGAGTTATAGTCAAGCCTCTTAGCTACCAGGAAGTCCTTGGCAGAGGCTGAACAGAACCTCAAGGACTTGAAGACCACTTACCCCTTGGACATCCAAGCTATTGTGGATACACAGCTTAAGATCAGGGACTTCAAGGATGGTATCAAGATCATTGAGGCCCTCCAGAAGGAGTTTAAGTTCTAAGTGACACAACTGCCCTACGTTTTGGTATCATAACTAATGATGTATCCTAATGTCTTAAACTACCACGTAAGAATGGGCAGTTCTCTTTTATACCCAAGACCTTAATGTATTGCCAAAGAAAAATATCCCCAACTTGTTGGTACAATATATTACGACAGATATGGGAGGCTCAATATTAGAAACCAAGCAGATAAACTTATCATATTAATGCATAAGATTCTGAAAGTGATGGAACTTGGTTTGATATCAGGCTGCTTGTCCAAAGTATACAGGTCTTGGGTAAATTATAGACAGAGTGAAGCTTGATACCGGGGCATCTGGTGATATCTTTGTGAGACTTGTCAGTGTGAAGTAGTGATAAAACCGCACGAAGCCACTCTGTTTTTTAAACTCTTATGATTATGGCAAAGAATGACAAAGAACAACAGGAATTTGAGGATTATGTAGAAGGTCAGTTGGAATGGCTGGCTGAAGTAAACAGAGGCAGATAATTATGGCTAAGAAGAAACTATTACATTGTCCTTGTGTAAATGAGAAGTACTGCGGCACTATGATACAGTCCACAAAGCTTCATAAAGTAATGTACGATTCGGCCTTTCATAAGTTCATACATAGTAAGAAAGGCTTAGATCATCTAATTGGGACTTTTGATAGTAAGACCGATGTCGTTGAAGCTATTCATAAGGCTTATGAAGATTTAAGATAATCAGGCAGCTCCCATAGTTCAATGGATAGTAACAATGCCCTCCTAAGGCATAAATCCCAGTTCGATTCTGGGTGGGAGTACAACAGATGAGATGTTTGTTTTATAGACAAAAGTTTTTAGTTATTGGTAATGATACTGCCTGTCTGAGATAGATAGGCAGTTTTCTTTGAGTATTCATAAATACAATATATAAGTGACAGCTAACTCCAAGGGTGCTTGAGTATTGCAGGGGTCAGCCTGAATATCTTGTGCACAGAAAAGTCAGGCGTAACCTAAGTTAGGGACTATAAACAGGCATGCATTGAAATCCCTATACTATTAACTTGGGGGATATTCATCAAGAATGGACCCGTGCAGGTTAAGGCAGCAAACTGTCACTTTCCTATAAGCCAGCTGTAGGCATTGTACTGGATCGGTATGTCCGAATAGAGCATGTTTGGTAATTAGCTCACACAGTCGTCCCGCTTTATACATTTATGGGCAACGGAAGACCTCTTCACTGAGATACTCCAGTACATTTTTAGACAACAGTTATAAACAAATAAAAAACAACAGTTATGGAAACAATTCACAAAGAAAGAACACGCTTTAAGCGTAGTTGTGTAGCATCTTCAAGAGGTAGCTACGTTATGCACTCACACAAAGAATATCTGAAGGAGAATCATTCTGCCTCAACCAATTTCTTTGCAGCAGTGAAAGAGCATACACCAGTGTACTATGTTAAGTGCTTTGGTTCTCTTATCCACGTCAGCCCAGAAAGGGCAGCTATGTATCCTGAAGATATGGTAGTAATTAAATAATCAACATGAAGCTGACTATTATTAAGCAAGATTATTATTACAAGCCAAAGGACGAAAGGAAGATTATGGCACTGCTGGATGCTTTTGGTATAGAATACTATAAAGAGAAGAAGACATCTAATACTAAGTTAGGTGACTTACACTTTTCACTAAGAGCAGTCAGCGTGCTATATAATAAATTCGCAGGAAAACATATAGACTATAGACAGGCTACGGTGGATGACTTGATAAACATGTTTCCGAGAAGTTCATTAGTCAGAACCAGAGGTTGTGGCAGAAAAACTATTGAGGAAATAGAAGAAGTAATAAGTACATTAGGTTATCAGCTAAGAGATTAGAACTATGGCTACAAATAGAAATGAACCTTGGGGAGAGTGTGAAATGCTTTCCTCAAGGAAACTTTCTGACGAAGAACTGAATGAACTCAGGCAATCACGGTTTGGGACTTATTCTTTGAAGGAAAGTGTACAGAATACTATTAATAGTCTTATCCATGAGGGTGCTGACATAAAAGACAATAATGGTGTACTCACTATGGATATAGACACACTGTTAATGATTATAGAAGAATATTGTTATGAGTAAAGAAGATGAAATTAGAGAAATGTATATGAACCTGACAGCAGCTATGGAAACATTCAGGTCTGCCCTCTCAACATATATACACAATGCTAAGTATCCTATAAATTATCTTATGAGAGATTTACAGGGAAAGATTAGTTGTGCTGAAATGTTGTTAGATGGTGGCCCAAGAGTGCTTCTCAGGGCTGATGAATGGGAAGTGTTCATGCCCGTAGAAGGTAATCCTGTCAATATGGAGCTGCTTGAAAAATGGGAGACTATTGAAATAGACAAGGAAATTGCCTAT